>Ga0210394_10000080_pt1 | contig 230023 bp, 181 predicted proteins | sample IncBWC12MmetaG_FD_160121 | JGI IMG/M metagenome (GOLD analysis project Ga0210394, IMG submission 160121) | Forest soil microbial communities from Barre Woods Harvard Forest LTER site, Petersham, Massachusetts, United States - Inc-BW-C-12-M | ecosystem: Environmental > Terrestrial > Soil >... | reverse complement strand
TCGATTCGGACGGAAATCCCGTATCCATGGGTGGGTTCCAGGGCCAACGTTTTCAGGATGAGCATATCGAGCGTGCCCTGGACGAGGTCACTTGGCTTCTCAGGCATAGAATCTCCCTACCCCTTGGCTACCAGGAGGAGAATACACTTCTCCCTTTGGTTGTCAAGAGGAGCGACACGGTAGTCTCAAACTTTCGGAGACAAAAGGTAGGCCCCTCCCTTCACTGCGGCCTAAGCGCGCCGCCTCCGGCGTCGCAGGTCGTCGCTACGGGAGTGGCCAGCGCAAGACAAACCATGCTCTAATGTCGGAAACGTCGGGGGGCAAACCTCAGCCCGAAGCTATTCCACTTAACATATAAGTAGGACATGAAAATGTCTCCTTTCTGCCCCATTTTTCTGGGGCACCCAAAGCGAGGGCTGCTGCTTCCAAAGCGAGCGGCTGCTTTATTGGAGGGAGCCCAATGGTGTAAGGGCGGAACCGGGGAAGCAGAAGCCGCGAAGCTGCAGGACGCAGGAATTAGCGTGAAGCAGTGCCCAGAAAAATGAGCGGCAGAAAAAGGCTGGCCTACTGAACCGGGAAGATCGGTGCGGTATCGGCCCGTAATCACCGGAAACCGCCGAGTGACCAAGGCTGCGTGATTTTCAGTAAATGCGTTTGCGAATGTCTCTGATTCTTTGGTGCTGTTATTGGGGTGAATTGCTGCTGTCGTCAGGACGTCTCTTGAGCACTGGTCGATTCGGATCAGATTCCGGGCCGGTCTGCATGTCCGAGCTGGCGACGTCGTACACGTATCGTATGACGAGGGGCGTTTTAGATCGACCGTTGTCGATGTGCAGGGTTTCTTGTAAGTTCCGACCGTCTTGGGACAATTCGAACGTTCGACTCATTTTCCCGCCTAGCGGACTTTTTTCATCCGACACAAGCTGACTTCCATTCCAGTGCGCCGCAACCTCCAGATGGTTGTTGTCCGCGGACTTCTGCAATTGCCGTCCATCCGTGTACAAGATCAGCTTATGGAATTGATCATCCGTCACATCGACTTCAGGGTTTTTCAGTTCGATGTTTAGCGACTGCGAAGAGTAAATCAGCGGCTGCATTTTGGGGTTGTCTTCAATGTCCTGTCCGGTATTTCGTTGTCCTCCGTAGGGTCCTCCACCTCCGCCCCCGGGGTAGGGATTACCTCCCCGACGGCCACCACCGGGATAGCCTCCAGGATAACCGCCGGTGTTGCCGCCACCGGGATAACCACTCGTGTTGCCGCTGCTTGAGCCTTCCGCAGATCGAACTCGCTGCCGGGGATCATCGCTTTCATCGCGATTCAGCTTCCAAGGCCCGGCAAGAGTCGTTCTCGCTGGCACCTTCGGCTGTTTGGGTTTGGCAGCAGGCTGCGGAGCCTGGGCTGGCGACTGCTCCTGTGATTGCGCTGGGACAATCGGCCCGGGCGCGGCCTGTGCATTCAGGCGTTTCGGACTCGTGAGTGAGGCTGCAATCAGGAATCCCCAAAAGACAACCATTGGGGTGGATCGTGCTTTCAAGTTTGTCTCCGACACCAGCGTGACCGGTGAACACCGCACATTTGCTGGATGATGCGGTTCCCATCACTCTAGTTGCCTCTTGCCAAGGCTGATTGCTATATGTATAGCGGACGAACCCGGTAACTTTTGGTCAGAGCTCGTCGAAAACACGGTCGAGCAACGCGGTGCGATTGGCGTGGATCAAACGAATTCGATCTTCCTGGGTGACCATAGTTTTGTCCGACGATTCAAGCCACAAGAGGTAAGGTTAGGTCGAGCACTACGTTCGCAAGCACAATCCGAGGCAGAGTGTATTGCTGAGCAATTCCTAGGGAATTGCACAACAGTCTCACAAATGCTGCCGAAGAGGCCTTTTTGCGGCCTATCAACGGGACGTAAGTCTTTGATGCCGAACACGAGGCAGTGGAATCGGGGAATTTGCTAAACCGTTGACGGTGAACGAGCTACCCAGCGACCGCTATTCCAGAGGCGGCAACGACTGGACTCAAGCCGGCGACCTCCTGCGGGACAGACAAAAGTTCTAGTTATCTGCGCGGATGACTCAGATCTGCTGTGCCAAAACTGTGCCAGAATCCAACGCTTTCAATCCGTTCGAGTTATCGTGAGCGAAAAGCAGATTCCCCGATTTGTTGGAAACGTTAGTAGGTAGAAGAAACGGACGGAGTTGTTGGAGTCGCGGGCTGTGCGCCCAAGGCCGGCGCGCTACCAGGCTGCGCTACGCCCCGACATGAGGTGCTGTATTGAGTTTAAGTCACTTTTGAACTTTGTTGCAGTCGAAATCACGCTACCGGCAGCCGCTCAGTTTAAAAGGGTGACGCTATGAAGAGATTGCAACACAAGTACAGGCGCGATGTAAGTGGGCAACGGAGAATTCCCCGGAGAGCCGGAGTCGTCGTGAGGACATCACTAGTGATCGATGGCCTTCATTGCGGCTGCGGCGTAGCGCTCGCCGGCGATTTCATTTGGGGAACTGCGGCTTCCAGTTCCGCGACCTCCGGTAGGGTCAATCCGATGTCAACGGCGGCCGCATTTTCCTCGAGGTATTTCCTGCGCTTAGTTCCGGGTATCGGTACCAAGTCTTCGCCCTTGGCCAGCACGCATGCCAGCGCCAACAGGCCGGGCTTTACGCCTTTACGTGCCGCGATGGCCATCACGCGTTGGACCAGCGCCTGATTCTTGTCAAAGTTTTTACGGGCAAACCTCGGCATACGTTGGGTCCGCGCATCACCGTCAGACATATCGCTTGGTTTTGTAATTGTGCCCGTCTGGAATCCGCGTCCTCGATATGATCCACGCCCAAGCGCTTTAAAGAAGCGTCGCACGCGGCACGGACGTATTCCGGTTTGCCGCTAATGGACCATTGATTGGGATTTTCTTTGGTGCGCACGTAGCGAATTTGGTGGCAAGAAAGACTTCATCGCGGCGAGAGCGGATTGTTTTGCCAACCAGTTCTTCATTGTCGCCGATTCCGTAGGCGTTCGCGGTATCCAGAAAGGTGATGCCGAGGTCAAGCGCTCGCAGAATGGTCGCGGCGGACTCTGTGTCGTTCCGCTTGCCGTAGAACTCACTCATACCCATGCAACCGAGTCCCATACGGGAAACGACTGCGCCTTGTGAACCGAGTTTTACTTTTTTCATGCTCATACCTGAGTAGATGGCTTACACAGCTAGGTGGATACTAATGTTTTTGTTTTTACTGCGGTTTTTGCTGCAGCCAGCGGATACAGAGAACCGCGTGCGCCTATCGGTACTCTGCAGGACGAAATTTAAGTTTTTGGGCTTTGGCAGCCGTCAGCGCGCTCTGGATTTGGTGGAAGAGGCGCGCAAACGGGCGCGTAAGAAAGGGAAGTAATTTTCAGGAGATGGAGTTACTTTAAATACGATTCCGGAAGGCAGGGCGAATCGGGATGGGTGGACATCGTTTTATCCACAGAGTAACAGACGGACTCGAGATTGCAATCGACGCATCGCGGTTTGCGGGCCACGCACACTCGGCGGCCATGCCAAATCAGTTGATGCGAGAATTGTATCCATTTATTTTGGGGAATTACCGCCATCAGATCTTGCTCGATTTTTTGGGGTTCGCCCTTTCGGGACAAATCCAGACGTCGCGATAATCTGATCACATGAGTATCGACTACGACGCCGACAGCGATCCCGTAGGCCGTGCCCAGGACTACGTTGGCTGTTTTGCGCGCCACTCCCGGTAACGTCAAAATTTCTTCCATGGTTCGCGGGACTTGTCCGCCGAATTCTTCCACGATCGCCTTACTCGCGCCCATCACCGATTTTGTCTTATTCCTGAAAAATCCCGTTGGCCGAATTTCCTGCTCCAGTTCACTTGGCGTGGCATAAGCGAACGCTTCGGGCTTGGGATATTTCTTGTACAGCGATTCGGTTACCTGATTGACGCGTACGTCGGTGCATTGCGCGGAGAGAATGGTAGAGACCAGCAGTTGGAATGGATTTGCGTGTTTTAGCTCGCAGGTCGCGTTGGGATACATTTCGTCCAGGCCCGCGAGAATGGCGGCAACTCTGCGTGGATCGGTGCCCAGTACACACTCTTTTTTGCCGATCTTGCGAGTTTTCCACGGTGATTGACTTTTGGAGAGCCCCGTTGCCGCCTTTTTGCGCGCTGATTTTTTCTTGGGTGGCCTTTTGCTTGGCATGACGCGTCAGAATAGCACACGTGCAAATAGGGCGTTCAAAGAACGGTCGCGCATCAAGAGAACGCGCCGCTAAGATTAATTCTTAACTCCGAGCGCTTAAAAAGGAGAGCACGCGACGAAACGCCTTGCCACGATGGCTGTACAGGTTTTTTTCTTGGGGCGTCAGCTCAGCAAATGTCTTATCCAACTCTGGCAAATGAAATATCGGGTCGTAACCGAAGCCGCCAGTCCCATGCGGGACTTCCAAAATCTCTCCATCTGCACGATTGCTTATCACCGCGATCGGCAGGCCTTGCCTGATCACGGTGATCACACAACAAAAATACGCGGCACGTTCCGGGCTCGGTTTACCCGCGAGCTCTTGCAGTAATTTATTTATACGGTCGACGCTACTGGCGTCCGGTCCCGCATAACGCGCCGAATGCACGCCCGGCGCTCCGCCCAACGCCGGCACCACCAAACCTGAATCATCCGCGAATACAATCCCGTCACTTAGCTTTGAATAATACAGAGCTTTACCAAGAGCATTTTCGCCAAAGGTTGGCGCATTTTCTTCGAAGGACGGCAAAGATTCGAAACGTGGCAGCATTTCCACGCGAAAAGTGGTTGAAGAAGTTTCCGCCGCGTTATTCTCCGCAAGGGCGCGAAACTCAGCTAGTTTCCCTGGATTAGAGGAGGCGAAATAAATTTTAACGGGCGCGGGCACTGAATTTCATAGGAAGAACGGCAAGCTGATCTTCGGTGAGCCGGCGAATTCCCGTTGCAGCAAGCGCGAGTAGATCTTGCATCTCGCTACCCGTAAAAGGGCGTCCCTCGGCCGAAGCTTGAATCTCTACGAAGGCGCCCGTGCCCGTCATTACCACATTCATATCCACTTCCGCGCGCGAATCCTCTTCGTACGCTAAATCCAGCAGCGCGCGGTCATCGACAATTCCCACACTGGTAGCCGCTACCGTATCGATCAAAGGAGAGCTTTTCAAAATTCCCGCCGCCACCAACCGCTCGAAAGCCAACGCCAGCGCCACGAAAGCTCCTGTGATGGAGGCCGTCCGCGTCCCTCCATCGGCCTGAATCACGTCGCAGTCAATCCATACGGTGCGTTCGCCGAGCGCTTCCTGATCGGTCGCCGCGCGCAGCGATCTGCCAATTAATCGTTGAATCTCGAGTGTGCGACCCGACTGTTTTCCGCGCGCAGCTTCGCGGGGCGTTCGCTCTTCCGTGGCGCGCGGAAGCATTCCATATTCGCTGGTCACCCAACCCTTGCCGCTACCCTTCAGAAATCCCGGTACGCCATCGTCGACCGTGGCGGTGCAAATCACCCGCGTGCCACCAAGCTCAATCAATACGCTGCCCTCTGCAGTGGCGATAAAGTCAGGAGTAATTTTTACCGGTCGCATCTGGTCTGGATTGCGCCCGTCACTTCTTTGTCTGGTTGCGATTGCCACTTATGGATTCCTCGAATTCGTTGATGGTTCTGGCGTTGCTGCGTAAGTTTGCCGGGAGGCGCTCATGGGTGTCAATGGCGTGAACGGAATTGCGGACGATGCAAGCGGGTCAATCTCAGGAGCGATTACAGCTTGTGCCGCTCGCGGGCTCACCACAAATGAACCGGTAAGATCCAAATGGCCCGCCAGCGTTTCCACTTCCTGACCGTGAATTAAAATTTTGAGCCGAGTGATCTGGGAAACATTGGCCGCCAGTGTGCGCGTCATGGAATCCACCGCTCGTTGTTCGCTTTCGATCCCGGATGGAATGGAGCTCGCCATCGCCTCGGAAAAATCCGCGATGCCGGTTCCGTCGGGCAACAGGTAGAACGCCAATAACACCGCGTCAGGCGGCAGTGTGCGTAATTCGGGGTCGGCGGGGCCAGCCAACAAAGTATTCAACACTTGCTTGGCACGCAACGCCGGCTCGTCGGACAACGGTAGCTCGACGGTCACCGGAGTGAGCGAACCGTCATGCGCGTTTGAGGCCCAAAAAAGTTTCGCGTTTACTCGCGCTTCCGTCGGATTGGCGGTCAGTGATTGCGTCAGTTCCCTGCGTGCCTGATCCTCGGATTGCGGTTGAATTTTGGCGGTTTGCTTTACGCGCTGCTTCAATATCGGGAAGTACAGCCCGGCGATGATCACCGCGCCAAATAATCCTCCCAGGACCATTCCCACCCACCGCGTGTTCAACGTAGTCCTCCAGGGATGCCGGCAACCACATAGGACGGGCGAAAATCAGTGACGCCACGAGCGATGGCGTCAGCTACTCCGGGAGCCATGCGATCCAGATCAAGGCGGTCCTTCACGGCAACGCTGGAAATTTCCACGGCAATGGCGGGCGCAGCGGTGGTTCGCAACTGACGGATGGCTGCAGCTTGTGAGCTACCAGGTGAGCCCCTAAATCGCACCGCCAGATTACCCTGCACAAAATCTCCCAACTTGTGGCTTAGAAAGAGAAAGGGTGCTTGGGCGCGATCCCAAGGAATCAGCCCGCTGGCTTCGCGCCCGCCCGAGGTCGGCGGCAAATCTGAATTCACGTATACGCGGACTGTACCCGGTAGGCCCGTGGAGGATACGTGCAAACTGACAAATACTGCACCGACTTGTGCGTTGGCCATCGCTGAGCGGTCATCAAACGAAGGGTTTTCATTGGCCGTGCGCGTTTGGATCACTTGAAAACCCTGCGATTCGAGCGCGCGACGCACCTGCAGCGCGAACTGCAGAACAATTTCACTCTCCCGGATTCCGCCGGTGCCGCGCGCTCCTGTGTCTGTGCCGCCATGCGCAGGGTCTAGCACGACGATGTTTAGTCCAGGACGGGGCCGCGGTGAATCGGAAAAAATGGTGTTGGGAGTTTGGGGATTAGTATTTTGTGGAGCAACGGACGCCGGAGGGTTCTGAATCGTCGGAGCTCGCGCCGAGGATTGGCCTAAAACGGTAAGAAATGTGGCTGCGAGCAGAAAAAGCGTGAAACCGGCACAACCAAAACTATTATGCCCTATCCGTTGACGCCTGTTGTCGTCGCGATTCTTCACCTTGAGCAGCATACCAAATTAGCTGCCATCGCTAAGGCACGCGAAACGCAATGGAACGAAAAAGGGACGGCCTGCACCGGCCGTCCCTTTTTTTAATAGCTTCGGCAACCGTTATTTGGATGCTGGTGGCTGCTGTTGCTTGGAATCGCGGTGCTCGCGCATATTTTCTTCAAATTGTTTACGTTGGTCCGGGGTGAGCACCTTTTTCACTTGCTCATGGGTATCGCGCCGGAGGTCGCGGATCTTCGCCTCTTTTTGGTCGGCCGACAGTGACGAATCATTCTTCACTGTTTCGGCTTTCGATCGCATGCCTTCGTGGATCTGTTTGATTTGCGCTTTCTGGTTATCCGTAAGGTTCAGGTTGGCCAGCATAGCGTTTTGATCGCCATGCTTTTCATGCATAGCTTGACCCTGGGTTGAGTCAGGCGCATTATTTTGCGCATAGCTCAGCGCCGGGAACACGCTTAGCAGCATGAAGCTGGCGGTTATTGCGAGTTGCTTCGAGATGCGGTTCATGGGGTGTCCTTTTCTTGAGCCGGGTTTTATTCGTTCGTCCATATAACCCTTGCTTGGTGGGAATGTCGCGTTTGCCGATCGCCGCTGATTATAGTGGTTTTAGATTAGCCTTTTGCAACAGGGAATTTACTCGCGTCCGGTCGTGCTGCCAAAGCGCGCCCCAGCGCTCCAGGATGCTCTTTGTTGCACTATCCCATTTTTCAATGGCCACCGCTACATCCGCAGTAGGAGCGGAATCCGCGCTCTGAACAATGGACAGTAATCCGGTTGTTGCATGCAACGCCTCGCGAAACGTGACTGTTTGCGTCGCGGGCACAGTCAAACCGAACACCCCGAACTCATGTTCGACCTGGACGCCCATCAATTCGGCGGTTTTACGATCAAGAGCGCCAAGCGCTTCAGCGGCCTCGCCGTTGGAGGCCAAGTCTTTCTCGCGCGTGGCTAAATTCGCTTGAAGTTCCTGTGTGTGTTTCATAGCGAGAAAAAGATCTGCCAGGTTTTTTGCGACGTGAGACTCCGCTCGAAACATTTTCTCGAGGTCAGCTTGCGATGTTTTTATTCGGGGGTCCATTTTCAAGTCTAATGGCTGAGAGTGGCTTCGCCCGTTCACAGTTAACTTGACAGTGTACTTGCCGGGTAACGCCAACGGCGCTTTAACCCCATAAAATGAAGTGTGCACGTCAGCGGGAAACGCGTAATGCAAATCCCAAACAAAGCGGTGCGCTCCGGCTTTTGCCGAGAGGGGTTCTGGATCGTTTACCCAATACATCGGAAATTGCATGTCTTCGGCTTTCGTTTTGGGAAGCACATCATCGCTCGCGTAGCGTCTTACCATCGCGCCCGCTGAATCAAGAATCTCCAATTGCACCGGTGTGGACGGTTCGTCCTTGAGGTAATAATCCAGCACTGCGCCGTCCGGGGGATTGTCCGCGTGCGGCTCATCGAATGGCACAGGAGTACCTTGGTCTGTGCCGGGTCGCATGCGATAGGCGGTGCTGGGTTGAAAAAGCCACGACGCGGACTGAGCCATCTCCGCGGTTATCTGCCGCAGCGGCGCAATGTCGTCCAAAATCCAAAACGACCGCCCGTGGGTCGCGATCACCAAATCGTCGCCGTGAATCACGAGATCGCGTATCGAGGTAGTGGGCAGATTCATCTGCAACGCTTGCCAATGATCGCCATCGTCAAAGGAAACGAACACGCCTTTTTCGGTGCAGGCGTATAACAGACCTTTTCGTACCGGGTCCTCGCGCACGCAATTTAAGAAATATCCTTCGGGTATTCCATTGGAGATCGATTCCCAATTCCTTCCAAAGTTTCGCGTGCGATATAAATAGGTGTGCAAATCATCAAGACGGTGACGGTCAACCGCGACGTATGCTGTGCCTGCCTCAGAATGCGACGCTTCGATGTGCGTTACCTTACTCCAGGCGGTAATTTCAGGTGGCGTGACGTTGCTCCATGTTTTCCCTTCGTCCTGAGTCAATTGGATTAAGCCATCATCCGTGCCCGCCCAAATTTCGCCTTTGCCTATGTAAGAAGGCCCAATGGTGTAGATCACTCCGCGCCGTTTTTCTTTGCCAGCGTCGGCAATCGCAGGAGGATCGAGATTCGGCGGCGCGCCAGGATCTTCGCGCGTCAAATCGGAGCTGATCACCTGCCAGGAATTTCCGCCATCCGCCGTGCGAAACAAGACCTGTGAACCGAAATACAGCACATGCGGATCCTTGGGAGAAAACACGAGTGGTAGGGTCCAGGTCCTCCGGTAATTGCCAGGGTGTGCCGACGTCGGCGGCATTTCCTGAGCCTGTTCATTGCTCAAATCCTGGCGAGTTACAAATCCTCCATAAATTACTCCGGGATTTTCCGGGTCGGGCGCTATGTAACCGTTCTCGTCACCTGCTGCGATCGGGCGCCAATCGTGAAAATCCAACGCGCGATAATTTCCCCGACTGGGCGTCGTGATCGAGCCGCTATCCTGCTGCGCGCCATAAACCCAGTAAGGAAATCGATTGTCGGTGCTCACGTGGTACATCTGCCCAGTTGGTTGGTTATACCAAGAGCTCCAAGTTTCGCCGCCATTGCGCGTGACGATCGTTCCTTGATCGCTTCCCAGAATCATTCGCTGCGTTTCATCCGGGTCGATCCACAATTGGTGATAATCGTCGCCACCCGGACCGCCCTTGAACGCGATGAACGTCTTTCCTCCATCACGTGAGCGATACACAGTTGTATTTGGGAGATACACGGTGTCCGGGTCCTTAGGGTCGACGCTAATTTCGCCGAAGTACCAGCCGCGCTCCCATATGCGCTTGTCTTGCGACATCAGTTTCCAGTTTTGGCCACTGTCGTCTGAGCGATAAAGTCCTCCGGCTTTTGCGTCGACGATCAGATAAATCCGGTTGGGATTGCTGGGTGCGAACGCAATTCCTATGCGTCCAACTTCTTCGGCGGGCAATCCGTGTCCGGTCACGAATTCCCAATGATCGCCACCGTCACGGGAGCGGTATAGCCCGCTGCCAGGGCCCTTCGATGGCGGATAAACATTCCAGGGCGGCCGGCGTGTCTGGAGCAGTGCGGCGTAAATCGTGCTGGTGTTTCCTGGTTCGAATGCCAGATCAATCGCACCGGTGTTTTCATCGTGAAACAGTATGCGTTGCCACGTCGCTCCACCGTCTTTTGATCGAAACACGCCCCGCTCAGCGTTAGGTCCGTACGCGTGTCCCAGTGCAGCGACAAATACTTTGTTGGGATCGACGGGATCCACCAGGACACGTGCAATCTGGCGGGAGTCGGTCAATCCAATATGTGTCCAGGATTTTCCCGCGTCCACCGATTTATACATGCCGTCTCCGTAACCAATATTTGAGCGCATATCGGCTTCGCCCGACCCGACGTAAATTATGTCCGGATTTGAAGGCGCGACAGTAATGGCTCCGATGGAACCGATCGGCTGCGAATCGAAGATAGGATTCCATGTTCGTCCCGCGTCATTGGTTTGCCATACGCCGCCGTCCACGGAGCCAAAGTAAAACAATTCCGGCTGCCCCCGCACACCGGTGACCGCCAAGGCCCGTCCACCGCGATGGGGACCGATAGAGCGCCAGCGTAGGTCCTGGAAAAATTTGTCGTCAAAGCGTGCAGTAGTGCTCTGCGATTGGGCCGGCGAAACTGGTAGAAACGCGAAAGCCGAAGCGATAATTATGGGCAGACAGGTAATCAGCAGTCGCCAATTCAGGCGCGGAATTTTCACGGGGCTATTCTCCGGACGCAGATTTCTAGTCGAACGAGCGGGAAGTATATCTCAGCGAGCCAAGCGCAAACCCTTGGAGTTTTGGATGGAACCGATTGTAATTTGTGTGACGAGTAGGGTTTCAGCTCTAACCAGCTAAACTCAGGCTGGTTCGACCACTTCTGCGGTAACGTCCTCTGGGAGACGCTTGCGAAGCTTACGCGTTGAGGCGTACAACGCAAACCCCGCCGCCATAATCAGAACTCCGAAGAAGAGACCGTTTATTCCAAGTACGGACTGACTCTCACTTTGCACCAAAGCGATCATTAGTAACGCCAGCGGGAATACACCTGCAAGGATCGCACCTGCTAGCCCGCCAGGAACGCGGAATTCGCGCTTTAATTGTGGCTCACGAATCCGTAGGGCCACCAGGGTCACAAACTCCAGAATTAAAGCTGCGCCGTAAAGCATGATGTCCAACGTCACCAGTCGTTTGAACCCTAGTCCGAGGCACAGCGCCCAGCAGGTGGCACATGCAATGATGGCCACCCAGGGCGCCTGCGTTCGCGCGCTGGTTTTGGCAAAAGTCTTGGGTAACATTCCATCGCGCGCCATCGCCAGAGGTAATCGTGAATAACTCATCACCAGGGCATTGAACATCCCGAATCCACTCATCATGCCGCCGAGCACTACCACGAAGCGCAACCATTCGAATCCCATGATCTTGCCGCCCACAAGGCCAGCGACCGTCGCCCACGAACCGTCTTCCGCGAAAGCCGTCGCGGGTACGCCCATAAAATAAACCGCTGCGAACGGAAGTATGTAGGTGAGCGAAACCAGAATCACCGCGGCAATCATCGCTCTCGGGTAGGTACGTTGCGGCCTCTCCACTTCCTGCGCGATGGTTGAGGCGTTATCCCAGCCCATGTAATTCCACATGGCCACTAGCACACCGCCCAGCAAACCGAGGCCCGCGCCGGCTTCCGTGGCGTGCGGGGCGGCAGCAAGCGCACCAGCCCGCACCGGCGCCAGCAGCACAATCACCGCGAACGGAGCCGAAAGCAAAAAGAACAGCCACAGCGAAGTAATCCCTACCACGCGAATCCCCGCCAGGTTTAAAGCCGCGCAGGTGATCACCACAAACAGACCAGCGAGCACGCCGTGATTTCCCACGCCAAACCAAGGCGACATCTGCTTCAGGTAAAAGACGAACAGGGTCGGGTAAATGGCCATGTCGAAGATGCTGGCCGCCAGCGACAGCCACGCTTCCTGGAAGCCCCAAAAATTGCCGAGTCCGCGTCGCACCCAGGCGTAGTAGCCGCCCTCCTCCGGAAGAGCGCTCGACAGTTCACCAATCATGAAGGCGGTCGGCAAGCACCACAGCACCGGCAAGAACAGCAGTATCAGGATTCCATGGCCATAGCCCGCGCCGCTTACGATTTCTTCAGTTCCGTAAGTGCCACCGGACACCATGAAGAACGTCGCCGCCACAAGCGGCCAAAGAGTCAGCTTTGCGATTCGTTTTTTCTGGCTGGAAATTGCGTGTGCGGGATATTGGGCGGGAAGAGACAGAGAACTCAATTTTTACTTTTCATCCTCCAAGCTTCACTCACTCTGGGGTCGCATGAAGTGAGCTCGCATTTCGAAGAATACAAGAGTCGTTCGCGCATGCAAGAAAAATCTGCGCTCCAAGCAAATTATTTTCAACTCTTACAGTGATTTGGGTATGAAGGAAAGATCCGTTGGTGTTTTTAGACGCCCGAGCGTTTCAAAATCTTGCTTGTAAGCAGGGCGGGCCGAGGCTCTCGCTTACGACCGTCCAATTTTCTTTGTCCTCTGTGATAGACTGCGCCGTTTGCTCGCCATTTACCTCGGTTCAGGAGTCTTTGCGAATGCCTAATCGTGTTTCGTCGCCTTTGGTCGCGGCACTGGTCTTTATTTTCTGCTCCGCGTGGCTCGCCTCGTTTGCCGCCGCCCAGCGCCCTATCACCGTTGAAGACTATTTCCATATTCACGAGGTGCACGACCCGCAGTTGAGCCCGGACGGCCGTTGGATCGCCTATACGGTTAAGACTCCGCTCCTGAAGAGCGACAAGAACGAGGAGCGAATTTGGATGGTCCCCGCGTCGGGTGGAGATCCTATAGCTCTTACGGCAGCGGGAGTTTCCTCTTCCCATCCCCGCTGGAGTCCCGATGGAAAGTACATAGCCTTTCTGTCGGCCCGCAATGGAAGTAAGGAGCAGGTCTGGCTTCTCAATCGCCTTGGCGGCGAAGCGGAACAACTTACCTACACAGCACAAGATGTGGACGAACTCGCCTGGTCTCCCGATGGAAGCCGGTTGGCGTTGCTACTGCGCGACGCATCACTCGAGGAAAAGGAGGCTTTTAAGGAGCAAGACGACAGAGACAAAGACTCCGACGCCGGCAAGGACGACAAAGAGAGAAAAGCCAAGACGCACCGGCCTTGGGTCATCGACCGGCGCCAGTTCAAGCAGGACGAGATCGGCTACCTGGACCGCCGCCGCACGCATCTTTACGTCTTTGATCGCCTGAAACGCAGCCTGACACAGATTACGTCTGGCGATTACGATGATGGGGAACTGGCTTGGTCGCCAGATGGCAAGCAATTGGCCTTTAGCAGCAATCGGTCCACACCGGATCCGGATGCCACGTACAACACAGACATCTGGATAGTCGCAGCTGACAACTCTGACAAAGGCGCGCACGTCACGCAGGTAACCACAAGTCCCGGTGAAGACCGGTCGCCGGCCTGGTCCCCAGATGGCAAGTGGCTCGCTTACAGCGCGCGACTTGATCCTTCAGAGTTTGAATATGGCACCAAGCACCTCGCGATCATCCCGGTGGATGGAGGCGAGGCCAAAATCCTTGCTAAATCGTTCGATCGCATGAGCACGCAGCCGCATTTCTCTCCCGACGGGCAGTTCATTTATTTTATTGCGGATGATGATGGCACCCAGAACCTTTGCCGCGTGCCTGTTGCGGGTGGAGAAATAACGCGACCTATCGGCGGCCGCTTGATGGTCAACGATTACAATGTCGCAAAGACGGGAGACATTGCCGCGCAAGTGGCTACCATCGACCGTCCCGACGAGATTTTTACTATTCCCGGCGGTACGCTCACCCAAGTTACGCACATAAACGACCAGCTCTTCTCGCAACTCAAGTTGTCGCATGGCGAATACGTCCATTTCAAAAGTAAGGACGGCACCACCGTAGCTGGTTACCTTTACAAACCGCTCGGTTATGTTGCTGGCAAGCGAGTCCCCACGATTCTGCGACCTCATGGCGGCCCGGTGTGGGCGTATTATGCGGAGTTTGCGCACTTGGCGCAGCTGCTGGCGGCAAATGGCTATGCGGTACTTTTTCCCAATCCGCGCGGTTCGACTGGGTACGGCCAAAAGTATGCACAAGCCATTTTCGCCGACTGGGGCAACAAGGATTTTCAGGACGACATGGCCATGGTGGATTACGCCGTGGAACAGGGAATTGCGGACCCGGAGAAATTGGGCGTCGGCGGATGGTCGTATGGCGGGATATCCACGAATTTCATCATTACTCAGACGACTCGATTCAAAGCGGCCATCTCTGGCGCCGGAGAATTTCTCTACATGACCAATTACGGCCACGACCATTATCAGCGTGACTGGGAAACGGAACTGGGGCGCCCCTGGGAGAAGAAGGCGGTTTACGAAAAGCTCTCTCCATTTTATCGGGTCGCTAGCATTACCACCCCGACCCTGATTATGGGCGGCAATATCGATTGGAATGTTCCCATCATCAATGGCGAGCAGATGTTCCAAGCTCTAAAAAGCCTGGGGCGTACCGCCGAACTGGTCGTTTATCCGGATGAGTATCACGAGTTTTCGACGCCATCGCATATCAAGGATCGCCTAGAGCGCTACCTTGCCTGGTATAACCACTATGTGAAAAACGATGCTGCGCCAGCTACGCCGCCCGAATCCGTTCCCGTAAAGACGGCCGGCGAATGACGATCGTCGTCAGACAAGCCTTCCTGAAGTCCGGTCCAGAGGGTAGTTCAGTTGCTTCATGGAAATTGCATCATTTGACGGGGGCACTTCATGCGTAGGTTACAGGTCGCCACGATTTTGGTTTATGGAGCGTTGCTGGTCAGGCTAGGCACTCACGTCGCGGCTGCTCAAGATATTCGTGATGGTGAGCAGGACCCGTCGGGCTCCATGAAATTTCCTTCAGGCTTTTTCCACGAGATGCGCTGGCGCTGTATTGGTCCCTTTCGCGGTGGACGCACGGTGGCGATCAGTGGCGTCGCTCGCCAGCCCAATGTCTTCTACATGGCTGCCGTGGATGGTGGCGTCTGGAAGACCACCGATTTCGGTAATACCTGGGTGCCTATTTTCGACGATCAACCCACCGGCTCCGTGGGAGCACTAGCGGTATCCGAATCCGACCCCAACGTGATTTATGTTGGCAGCGGTGAAGGATTACAACGCCCCGACCTGTCCACCGGCGATGGAGTCTACAAATCAATGGACGCCGGCAAAACCTGGACGCATCTGGGGCTGCGAGACGCCCAGCAGATCGCGTCGATCGTCGTCGATCCCCACGATTCGAACCGCTTGTTCGTGGCGGCGCTAGGCCATCCCTATGGACCAAACACGGAACGCGGAGTCTTTCGTTCCACAGATGGTGGCCAAACGTTTCAGAAGGTTTTATATAAGGATGAGAACACCGGCGCCGCCGACTTGGTTCTCGAGCCATCGAATGCGCGCACCATCTATGCGGTTCTATGGGCAGCGCGGGTCGCGCCATGGGAAGTTCGCAGCGGCGAATCCTTTATCACTTCGGGCAGCGGCTTATTCAAGTCCACAGATGGAGGAGACACCTGGCATCCACTGACCGCTGGACTCGCCGGCGCTCAGGATGCTGTCGGCCGCATCGGCATTGCGGTTTCAACAAGCCAACCGAATCGCCTGTACGTCACTATTGAAGCAAAAAAGGATCACGCCGGAATCTACCGCTCGGACGACGGCGGAGAATCCTGGAGCAAAGTAAACTTCGACCACCGCATAGGCGGCCGTGGGCCAGGCGCGATGGGAATCGCTGTGGCTCCTGATAATCCCGACATCGTTTACGTAGCCAATACCTCGTCGTGGAAATCTTCGGATGGCGCAAAAACGTTTGTGGGTTTCAAGGGCGCTCCTGGCGGAGACGACTACCAACGTTGGTGGATCAGCAAAGAAAATCCGCAGATCATTGCGCTTACATCTGATCAGGGCACGGTTATCAGCGTCAACGGTGGTGTGACTTGGAGCTCCTGGTACAACCAGCCAAGCGCTCAATTTTACCATGTGACCACTGACAATCGCTTTCCCTATTGGGTGTACGGCGCGCAGCAGGAAAGCGGCTCTGCGGGAACATTAAGCCGCAGCGATTATGGCGAGATCACTTTTCGCGAGTGGCATTCTGTCGGTGTATTTGAATATGGCTACATCGCTGTCGATCCGCTCGACGCCAACATTGTTTACGGAGCGCGCTTGTCGCGCACCAATCAGGAACTCGGCGAAGTTGCGGATATTGCTCCGGAGCCCGTCCGTCGAGGTGAATACCGCTACGACCGAACGTTGCCGGTGGTGTTTTCTCCGCTCAATCCTCACGAACTTTTCTTTTCGGCAAATGTTCTGTTTAAAACTGAGAATGCCGGGAAAAGTTGGACGGTCATTAGTCCCGATTTATCTCGGGAATCCTATCAGACACCAGCGAATCTGGGAGTTTTTGCCACGGCCGATCCTGAGAAGGGGAAGCACCGGGGGGTAATTTACGCCGTGGCTCCTTCCTTCAAGGAAGCCAACACCATCTGGGCGGGGACCGACGACGGCTTGATCCACATTACGATAGATGCCGGCAAGACCTGGCAAAATGTGACGCCGCCGCAACTGACCCCTTGGAGCAAAGTTTCCATTATTGAGGCCGGGCATTTTGATGCGGGCACCGCTTATGCGGCTATTAATACTTTTCGTCTCGATGATTTGCATCCACATATTTACCGCACGCGCGACTACGGTAAGAACTGGGCGGAAATCACGAGAGGCCTGGCGGACAACGCACCCATCAACGTCGTACGTGAAGATCCCGCGCGCAAAGAGTTGCTTTTTGCTGGGAGCGAAACATCTGTATACGTTTCTTTTAACGATGGCGACAACTGGCAACCGTTGCAGCTGAACCTTCCGCATACCTCGATGCGCGATCTGGCGATTCATGGAGATGACCTGATCGTGGCCACGCACGGCCGCTCCTTCTGGATTCTCGACGACATCACCCCTCTGCGGCAATGGACCTCGCAATCTGCGCGAGCATCCGCATACTTGTTCGCTCCGCAGACCGCCGTGCGTTTCCGATGGAATCGCAATACCGATACGCCGCTTCCGCCTGAAGTTCCCGCGGGACAAAACCCGCCGGACGGCGCGATCATTGATTATTTACTGGCCGACGTTTCGCGCGGCGAGGTGAAGCTGGAAATCTTCGATGCCCAAAGTCATTTGGTGCGGCGCTACTCCAGCAACGACCAGCCCCAACCTATGGAAAAAATCGCCGCGGAAAACCCTATACCCATGTATTGGGTTCGGCCACAGCAGATTCTCTCTTCCGAAGCTGGCTTTCACCGCTTTGTCTGGGACCTGCACTACGCGCCGCCCAATTCGCTCAACCATGAATTTCCAATCTCCGCGATCTATCGCAACACGCCAGAACTGCCCCTGGGTGTCATAGCTTTGCCGGGGCGATACGTCGCTAAGCTCACCGTGAACGGAAAAAGCCAGGAGCAACCCTTGACGCTGCACATGGATCCGCGAATTAAGACCCCAGCCGCGGAATTGCGCGCGCAATTCGAAATAGAAACTGGCGCGGTTCGCGGCATGAATGAAAGTTTCAAATCTTTGGGTCAAGTACAATCTGTCGGTGAACAATTGGCAGAACTTTCCACCAGTGCTGGAAACTCGCCGCTGTCGGCATCTGTCTCCGCTGTGCAGAAAAAAGTTGCGCAACTCGAAGGCACCGCTGAAAGCAGTTTTTTTGGCGTGCCCACCAGCGGCAAGCGTCCGGAGAATTTTTCGACCCTTAACCAACATTTTGGCAATCTGCTGGCCGTCGCTGACAGTGCTGATTCCGCGCCCACTGTGCAAGCGCAAAGCGCTTACCAGGAGGAAGTGGAAGCGTTGAAAAACTTAGATACTCAATGGACGGCGATTCGTGATCAAGATATTGCTCAACTTAACGCTGAATTAGTAAAGGCCGGGATGCAGCCAATCAATCCAGATAAGCCAACGCGGTCTCAAGCTACTAGTAACGGGGACGGAGACGACGAACCGTAGGGCGGCCAGATATGTACCGAACTATAGGCAGACCATGGTCATATTATGGGTTAATCATGGTTGACACTATCGCTGAGTCTTGTTAATTCTCACTTTTGTTTGGTACGTAAGAGAGGCAAGCTGTGGAAGAAATGGCGATTTCTAAATTTAAAGCGACCTGTCTGGCGGTTTTGGAGCGCGAACGCACGACTGGCGAACCCATCCTGGTAACTCGCTTCGGTCATCCGGTGGCAGAGATTGTCGCGCCGGGTGCGCTCAAACCCATCCGCCGTCTCGGCACCATGGCGGGTACCGGTCGTATCACTGGCGATATCGTCGGCCCAATCGGAGACGAATCCGACTGGGAAGCCGCGAAGGAATGACATGAAGCCGATCTATAAACCATTGGCCGCGACAATATTCAGATGAGGCTGCTGTTGGACACACACATCTGGATATGGGCTCATCTCGAACCTTGGAACATTTCTTCCGAGGTAACCAATGAACTGGCCAGTCCGCGAAACGAACTGTGGTTATCACCGCTGAGCATCTGGGAGCTGGTTTTGCTCGTTGAAAAGAAGCGGTTGGACCTGAACGCTGATATGAGTGAATGGGTGCAGCAGTCGATGAAGGACCTGGATCTCCAGGAAGCTCCGTTCACATCTGCGTTGGCACACGAGTTGCAATCTACTTTGTTGGGGTATGCTGACCCGGGCGATCGATTTTTGGTGGCTACCGCTAAGGCTTATGATTTAACTTTGGTCACTGCTGATCAGCGCCTGCTGCAAATCCCCGGTCTACCAATTCTAGCTAACCGCTGAACTGCGGGAGCCATCTTCCCGATCTGGCCCTAATTATTTCCCGATGCCGTTTTTCTGCAGATCGTTGAGCGCGGCAAGCACCTCTTCGCTGTGCTGCTGAGGTTTCACATCCAGCCAGACTTTTTGCACCACTCCATTCGGATCGATAAGAAAAGTGTGGCGCGCGGAAAGTTTAGTTACGCCCATATTCATGACGGAATCGTAGGCAGTAGAAACCTGGCTGTCGGTGTCCGCTAGCAGCTTAAAGGTGAGCCCCTCCTTGGTGCAAAACTTCTGATGCGAATCCGGGTCCTGCATGCTGACGCCAACGATCGCGGCATTCTTGGCTTCGTACTGCGCCTGATCACGTTGAAAATTGTGGGCTTCCACGGTGCAGCCGCTGGTGAAATCCTTGGGATAAAAATACAGCACCACCCATTTGCCTTTGAATTCGTGGAGGCTTACAGGGTTGTTTTCCTGCGACTTCAAGGTGAAGTCTGGCGCGACAGATCCGACTGCGGGCGCTTTGTCGCCGGCGTGCACTGCGCGGTATCCAATGGCGGCCACTAAAATAACGGCAATTGCAATGAAGACAAAAATCATTGGTGTAGCACTTTGAGATGTTTTTGGCATTTTGGCTGGCTCCTGAACGATGTAGCAGAAAACATTATGCTCCAATGTGGGGGCCACAGAAAGATTTTTCCCTAGCCGAACGGGAGCGACCGACTATCATTTTGGTTGGGTGAACCTTCCAAATCCGAGCCGTACCTGAACGGTATTGATGCCAGGATTCGGTCGCGATATTCCGGCATTGGAGATATGCATGTAGCGCACCTCCGCGCTCCAATTATATCTGCCGCGCAAAAAGTGCATACCGAAGGCGCCGGTTGGGGTGAAATTGACATGCGAAGTGCTCTCCGGCACCTTTACGTTTGTAAAAAGTGCGCCGCCTCCGATCTCTATATAAGGCACGGCCTTTCGGTGCGAAGCAAAATTCCATTTAAGTGCAAATGGATTGACGCCGAACCCGTAGGCCGTATTCGTACTCTGCGCAACGATAAAAAGCGGAATGACATCCACGGCGTATTCAAAGCGACCACGCAGAAAACCGGGACCATGGGCATCCGTCAAAATCCAGCCGTACCGTGCACCAATATTAAACACACCATCGCCAGACTGACTCCCATTCGTTCCATGTCCTCCACCGGTCCAGATTTCAAGTTCATGGCCGCCTTCTTGCGGCCCATCCTGCGCGCGAAGGGTGCAGGCATTAGTTAGAAAAACAACCCACGCCAACGCAGACAATTTGATCATTGTAAAACTTCGTGAGAACACATGAATTCCTTCCGGGAACACGGTGCGAGTCAAGCTAAGATACCAAAGTGCGAAAAAACGTGATGCGTTTATATCATCACCAGACAACGGTTCGGTAGCAGGCAGTCGGCACCTAAGCGGCCTGGCATTCATCTCTTGTTCATCGACGGCTAGTTAAAACGGTACGTTGCTTCGCTTACCAGGCCGTTTTGATAAGGACGAAACGATTCAATGAAACGGATTGTAGCCGCTGGAATTGTAATCAGACTGTGTTTCGCCTTGATAATCGCGGCGGGAACGCTTTTTTCGCCTGCACCGTCACGGGCACAAGATCCACAGTCAGAGCAAGCTCCGGCACCCCCGAACGCGGACACTGGACCGGCCACCGACCCCATTCCCGTAATGTTTCCGCATCCGGAATCAGACCGGATATGGATTTCAGGTCAGGTGAATATCATTTCGCAATGGCATCCGGCGTTCACATCGCCGTACCAAGGCAGGAACAGTCTTTCGCCACAGGCACAGGACGCTACTTCGCGAGTCCTCACCTTGTATACCGGTCTTCGTCTGACAGGTACCGCGGAGTTGCTCTGCGATGTGCAGGAGACCGGGGGCCACGGGATCGGAGAGGCCTTCGGGCTGGCGGGCTTTACCAACCTCGATGTTGTGAGAAATCCATCGCTCAGCAAAGCGCCGTATATTGCCCGCCTGATGTGGCATCAAATTATTCCCTTGGGCCACGTTCAAGAAAATTCGGCGCGCACCGCCTTTTCCTTGTTCAGCAAACTACCGGAAAGGCGCCTGGAATTGCGATTCGGTAAACTTGGAATTGCGGATTTCTTCGACCTGAACAATTTCGGGTCCGATAGTAATTTCCAGTTCCTGAATTGGACCGTGGACAACAACGGTGCTTACGACTACGCCGCGGACACCCGCGGCTACACATTCGCCGGCATGCTCGAATATCACGACCGGCATTTTTCAGTACGGTTCGCCGAAGCTCTCATGCCCAAAGTTGCCAATGGGATTCATCTGGATGCCGATGTTTCTCGTGCGCGCGCCGAGAATATTGAAGTCGAGCTGCGCGGATCACTCTTGCCTCACCAGCAAAGTATTCTGCGATTACTTTCGTATGTGAATCACGCCAACATGGGAAGCTACCGCGAAGCCATCAACAATTACCTCGCGGGTGTAACCCCCATTCCGGAAATAACCGCCCATCCTTTGCTCACCTCCGTAAAGTACGGTTTCGGCGCAAACTTCGAACAGCCACTCAATGACTGGTTTGGTATTTTCGGGCGGTGGGGCTGGAATGAAGGCCGCCATGAATCATATGCTTACACGGAAGTGGACAGTACCGTGTTGTTGGGTGCGGGGGCGTCCGGCCAACGCTGGCACCGCAAATTCGACCGCGCGGGTATAGGTTTTGCTTCGAATGGCATTTCGCGAGATCACCAGGAATATTTGGCGCTGGGCGGCTACGGCTTTCTGTTGGGCGATGGCCGTCTAAATTACGGGCGCGAAACCATTGAGGAAGCCTATTACACGCTGCATCTTTGGCGCGGCTTTTATCCATCGGTCGGCGTGCAACACATTAACAATCCCGGTTACAATCGCGACCGCGGACCGGTGCTTGTTCCTACCGTGCGCTTGCATGTTGAATTTTAGAGCCGTCGAAACCCTTTACGGGTGCGCGGCGTTTAGATAAGAGTCGTTGAAGATGCTCACGGATCATCCGCATCTTCGTCTTACTGGAAAAGAATTGGTCCTTTGTGGTAGCTCTGTGTTTGTTATAAGGTCTAGCGCAGTCATCTTTCGGAGAAATTCATGAAAATTGAAGGTCAAGTAATGGCGTTGCGGCGACTACTCTGTCCGTTGTTCCCGTTATTGGTCTTTGTGTTGCTGTCGCCATTATCGGTGTTCGCGCAGACCGTGGATGAAGTGATCGACAAAAACATTCAGGCGCACGGTGGCATGGAGAAGCTGAAAGCCGTCCAGACCATCCGCATCAGCGGGAAGTTCAATCAGGGCTCCTTTCGTGCCGGATTTCTTCAAGAAAACAAGCGTCCCGAAAAAGTCCGCGAGGAATTTGTGATTCAAGGATTGGCGCAAATTCAGGCCTATGACGGTAAGACTGGCTGGCAGATTTCCCCTTTTGGCGGCCGGAAGGATCCCGAATTGATGTCGCAGGACGATGTTAAGAGCCTGCAGATCGATGCTGACATCGATGGCCCAATGGTGAATTACAAGGAGAAAGGGCACAAAGCCGAATTAGCAGGGCACGAATCGGTCGAAGGCACGGACTGTTACAAAGTGAAACTTACGCTAAAAAATGGCGACGTGCGCTATTACTTTTTGGACGCCGACTCCTTCCTTGAAATCAAAATGGAGAATCAAAGTACTATTCGCGGGGCGGTCGTATTTACAGAAAACTTCTATGGAGACTATGAACAAGTGAACGGGCTGTATTTTCCTTTTGCCTTGGAGAGCGGACAAAAGGGAAGCCAGGAGCGCGCGAAATTTACGGTGGACAAAGTAGAACTTAACGTCCCACTGGATGATCCGCTGTTCTCGATGCCGGTCACAAAGGCAGAACCTAAACCAAGCCCGAAGTGATGCGGAGAAGTTCTCCTTTCCGAATTCTTGTGTTAACAACACTTTTGCAAAATTACTTTTAAGGACATCATCGAAATGTTCAATGTGACTCGTAGTTTGGTGCTGGCTGCATGCATCACGACCGCCTTGTTTTTCGCGACGTACCTACGCGCACAGGAAGTGAAATATGATTCCGACTCGATTTCTGGCCTTGGCGCACGAAACATCGGCGCCGCCACGATGAGCGGCCGCATAGCGGCGCTTACCGCGGTGAAGGAGAACGGCCGGATCACCGTGTACGTCGGCGCAGCCAGCGGCGGAGTATGGAAGTCCGTAAACGGCGGCACGACCTTCAAGCCCATGTTTGATAAGCAAACCGCGCAATCGATCGGTGCCATTGCCATCGATTCGAAATCACCCAAGACCATCTGGGCCGGTAGCGGTGAATCCTGGACTCGCAATAGTGTTTCCATTGGCGACGGGATTTATAAGTCCACGGACGGCGGCGAAAACTGGACCAACATGGGCCTGAAGGAATCGGAGCGCATTGCGAAGATTTTGATCGACCCCAATGACGGCAACACCGTCTATGCTTGCGTCCCGGGAAAATTGTGGAGTGACAGTGAAGACCGCGGCCTTTACAAGACCACGGATGGCGGTACGACTTGGAACAAAATTTTGAAGGGCCCCAATCTTTCCACCGGTTGTTCCATGATTTCCATGGACCCGACAAATCCCAAGACCATTTACGCAGGTATGTGGGATTTCAGGCGCAAGGGTTGGACGTTTCGTTCAGGTGGTGAAAATTCGACTGCGCCCAGTGGCAGCGGATTATTTGTGTCCTCCGATGGCGGCGGCACCTGGAAAGATCTGGATGAAAAGAGTGCGCAAGGTTTGCCTGCGAAACCCTGGGGCCGCGTTGCGGTAACGGTCGCTCCTTCCAAGCCGGAGGTTGTATACGCGCTCATCGAGTCTAATCGCAGCGCATTATTTCGTTCCGATGATGGCGGAAAAACTTGGCAGGAACGCGATCGCAGCAACTGGATGGTGTGGCGACCGTTCTATTTCGGGAACCTGATTGTCGATCCCAAGAACGAAAACAAAATTTACAAGCCCGACCTTGTACTGATCATGAGCGAAGATGGCGGCAAGAGTTTCAGCACCATTTCTCAAGGTGCTCACGGCGACTTCCACGATGTGTGGATAGATCCCGATAATACCGACCATCTGATCGCCGGTGATGACGGCGGTATCTGGTACTCCTACGACGGCGGAAATACGTGGTGGAAAGGCTACAATCTGCCGATTTCGCAGTTTTATCACGTCAGTGTGGATCAGGCTGATCCCTACCATGTTTACGGCGGGTTGCAGGATAACAGCGTCTGGACGGGTGATTCACAATACCCTGGAGGAATTACCAATAGCCGCTGGGAAAATCTTCTTGGCGGCGATGGCTTCTGGGCTTTTGCCGATCCTTCCGATCCCAATTATGTATACGGCGAAGCGCAAGGCGGGTTCGTTGGACGTGTAAACCACGCCACGCTGGAGACGCGCTTCATCAAGCCCGAACCGAATTATGGGGAAGGGAAGTTGCGGTTCAATTGGAACACACCGATTCATTTGAGCCCCAACGAAAAAGGCACCATTTATATTGGCGCGCAGTTTTTATTCCGCTCACGCGATCACGGCCAGACCTGGGACCGCATTTCGCCGGATTTGACAACCAACGATCCGGAAAAACAGAAGCAGGAGGAGTCCGGCGGCGTAACCGTAGACAACTCCTTCGCCGAGATGCACACCACCATTTATTCCATCAGTGAATCTCCGCGCGAAGCGCAGACCATTTGGGTGGGCACCGATGATGGGAATTTGCAGATCACGCGCGATGCCGGCAAATCATGGACAAACGTAGTCGCTAACGTCCCGGACTTGCCGAAGGCCTCCTGGGTTTCCTGGGTGGAAGCGAGCTTGTACGATCCGGCCACGGCCTATGCCGCCTTTGACCGACATACTTTCGGGGACATGACCGCGCATGTGTACAAAACCGCGGATTACGGCAAAACCTGGACGCCCATCGTGAGCTCCGACAGCGGTGTGCGCGGGTTTGCTCACGTCATAAAAGAAGACACCGTTTCGCCCAAAATGCTTTTTCTCGGCACCGAATTTGGCCTCTGGATATCGCTGGATGGCGGCAAGCAGTGGGCGCAGTATCGTGGGCGCGATTTTCCGCAAGTCCCGGTTCGCGACATTGTCGTCCATTCCCGCGAGTCTGATCTCGTAATCGCCACGCACGGGCGCGGCATTTGGATCATTGATGACATTTCTCCGCTGCGCAAATTAACTCCGGAAGTCATGGCGCAGGATGCCGGATTTCTCCCCGGCCGGCCACCCCAGCAGCGTTTGAACGCTAATGGCGGGTGGGCTGAAGGAAGCGCGATGTTTTCGGGACCTAATCCCCCCGACGCGGCGGTCATTACCTACTATCAAAAGAAGCGCCACATTTTCGGCAAAATGAAAATCGAAATTTTGGATGCCCAGGGCAAACTGGTAGACACCCTGCCGCCGAACAATCGCCGAGGCATCAGCAGAGTCGATTGGCCGATGAGATTAAAGGCGCCGCGTGTTCCACCTGCCGCTAGTGCCGCGTTCGAAGCCAGCCAAGGTCCCCGCGTTTTGCCCGGTACGTACACCGTTAAAATGACACGCGGGAAAGACACGTTCTCTACGCAACTAAACGTTGTTCTGGATCCGCGGGCAAAATTCAGCCTTGAAGACCGCCGCCAGGAATTTGCAGCCGCCATGCGCGTTTATACTTTGCTGGGCGACATGAGCTTTGACGTGGATCGTGTCAACAGCATTCACGACGCTCTATTGGCCCGCGCCGCGGCTTTGAAAGGTGACCCAGCTCTTGCCAAGCGTCTGAACGACACAGCGCAAAAGGTCGAGGCACTCCGCGGGAAAATTGTCGCCACCAAAGAAGGAGGAGCGATCACCGGGGAAGAACGCATCCGCGAGAAGACCACCGGACTGTACGGCGCAATACTGAACTACGAAGGCCGCCCTGGTGACTATCAGATAGCGCGTATCGATTCATTGAAGAAGGACCTTGACGATGTCAGAACGGAATTTGAAAGCCTGCTCGCCAAAGATTTATCGGCCATCAACAAATCCTTGAAACAGAAAAAGCTACCGTCCGTTGAGCCTATCTCGCGAACGGCATGGGACGCTACAAACAGTGAATCAGACACTGGTGCGGTCGTGACTCCATCTGTAAGTCGCTGGGAACGCGACTAGATAGATAGTTCGAAACTTACCGCTAGATATTGGGTTCTATTACTCGGCGGTGGGGAATTCATTTTGTTGGCGCGGTTTTAGCGAAAGCCAGGGCTAAGACACCTAATTAGAAAGACTGCTATAATTAACATTCGCGTTCGCTTGCGTTTCCGCCCAGGAACGTGACGCGTCATCTTCCCTGAGCCGCCCGACGGGCTTTCCTCCCCGACCGTAACGTAGGTCTGTCGCCGAGTCGCGACGCGCAGAAGCGCCTTCGCGTAGTGAGGATATCGTGAGCACATCCGCACAGCAGTTCACGGGTCACACGCAAATCGCTGAAAGGCGCTTGCATCCACGGGTTCTCCCCAAAACCTTGATATACGTCGCGTGTGGGCAATCGAACGGTGGAATGGTCCTAAACGTCAGCGATGACGGGATGGCTATATCCATGGCCATCCCGGTAGGCGACGAAGCATATTCGAACCTGCAAGTCCGCATGAATGGATTGGCGCAGAGCATTGAAGTTCATGGCCGCATGGCCTGGACAACCAAATCCAAAAAACGTGCTGGCATTCAGTTGGTGGATGTTTCCGACGAACGGCGTGGACAAATTCGCGAGTGGCTCGCGCAGGAAGGCGTGCGGGACGTCAATCTTCTGCCGCGTGTTCCGGTGTCTGCCGGTTCGAGCTGGCCGGCATTTGCCGACGCTGCAATTAGTCCCGCGCTGCTTGAAAAGCCTCGTGATATGTCGCCGGTCGCTGCGTCAGCCCTGATTGATCCCCCAGTTTTAGCGGAGCCGCATGCTTCTTTGCTGGCTGGATTGGGAGGCACCCCGCCGGAATTCCTCGGTCCCGCGCAAGATGAACTCGTGCAAGACGAGCCTCCTTTTAGTGAAGACAGGGGCGCCGAAACGCAGGCTTATCAAGGCTCCAACCCGAATTTCCCTGGATTCCGCGAAAATGAATGGGATTTGGCGTCAGTGACCATGGTTCCGCGGAAGCGGTCGAAGCCAGAGGGGTTATCGGCGTTAGGTTTACTGTTGTTATGGATCGCCATTCCCAGTTTTGGTATAGGAATTATGGTCGGCCGTCGTCCTTTGCAGCAGTGGCTCTCGCGCGGGTTCGCCGAGCGTAAAAATATCTCTCACGTTGACGCGCCCGGACCCGAAATTGCCCGCGCTCGCGACGAGTCTCCGGACATCACCAGCAGCGACATTGATGCGACCGGTCCTCAATCAATTCCGGCGCGCAGTGTCGAGACTCCAGCGACTGGCAGCTCGCAGGATATTAAAGCCTCTGCCGCGACTAAATCTTTCGTATCTACTCCAGAGTTCGTAGACACCCAACTGCTGAACTCCATGTCTACGCAAGAGCGTCGCGCCGTTAAGGCGCCAGCTTCCACGGCGCTGCCAGAAAATCCAAACGCAAATGAAACCAAAGCGGGTTTGAAAACCAAAGCGAATGCTGCGGTTTTGAAAAATTCATCTGCTTCTTCTGCAGCGGTTGTTAAACCGGTTACACGACCTAACACTTTCGCCGCATCAACAACCGCGCCCACAATCGCCGGAAACGTGTCGCCAGTTAATGTCACGTCGCCGGCTGTCTCACATATTCCTTCGAGCTCTGTAGCCTCCGCTCCGGCCACTGGAAATTCGATTAGTCATCTGAACGCTTCTGGTCCGAGCCCGGTGACCCAGTCAGTCAGCAACAATGGGCCCGCTGCGGTGACGCAATCAGTCAATCATTCGGCCTCGCCGGTCCCTGGGGCGGCAGGGAATTCCGCGAGGCCCTCCCCGCCCGTCAGCGAAGCCAGTCGCAATAACAATACGGTTTTGACTGCATCGAGAACTCAGCCCGAACCGACATTCTCTTCCGCGGGGACAACGTACCCTTCGCGTTCCGGGAACCCAGAACCCCGCATCGCGCCCGGCGCCGCGCCGCGTATGGCGCCGAATGTCAGACCAAATATGACGTCCAGCGCATACGCGCCCAGCTACTCACGATCAGCAGGACCTGGCGGCGCCGCGAATTTGGCACCAGTCAATGCTCAGCCCCCGCTTCACGGGGTCATGCTCGTAGCCAGAAAGAACAACGAATCATTTTTGCTCAGACTGCCGGCAGAGTCGGTAGCCAGTGGACGCTCCGTTTCCATCGAAATGCAGAGATTTGTCATGATGCCGGCTGAGAGTCGCTGGCATCATCACGGGCCTATCGCAAAATTGGCAGTCGGTGAACTGCTCACGCAAGTCTCGCCGAACCAAGTGGAGATGGCAAACAACGCGCGCCCCGGGGACGCGGTGACCGTACGTGCCTTCGTGGACAAAAATGGCAGCGTAGAGGATCTAAAACCGGTGAGTGGCCGTTCCGCGTTGATGCCGCGAGTAATGCACGACGTGCGAGATTGGCAATTTGACCAAACCTTGATCGATGGCAAGCCGGTAGAGTCGGAAGTAAACATCACCGTCGAATTCCGCTCCGGCCCAGGCCCGCAGTTGAGTCGTAGCGGCCGGGAAATACAAGCGCAAAACTCCTTCAAGCCCTAATCTAGCCAATCCCGTTGTTGCTCCGGCATCAACCGTGATTAGTATGGTGCATTTACTATGGCGAAGAAAAAACGAATATGATAGCTTCACCTTCGTCATGCCTGTTCGCTCCTGCCGCGTCACCATCAAAGACCTGGACGGCGTAAAACACACCGTAGAAGTAACCGCTGAGACACTCTACGAAGCCGTGGCCTTAGGACTTGTGGCCTTGCGTGGAAATGATTGGGTCATGGGCATCGCGCAAGGTCTGAACAGCGTGCAAGTCTCCGTGGTGGATATCCCCATTGAGCATTCCGTAAAAATTAAAGACTTCCATGACTGGCTGGAACGCAGCACCGGCGCCCCAAGCGAAATTTCCAAGCGCTCGAGAATCAAAGCCATCCTCGGCCTGCCTAATGCCCAAAAATAAAAATCAAGCCGACCAGCCGTAACGCGTTGCAAAAGTCTTATTACGTCTGCGCAAATCTGTGTGATGATGCGACTGGGAGTACCAGATAATGCGAAGAAATACGATTGTTGGAAGCGTTCTTCTTACTTTGAGTATCGTCGTTGCGGTCGCCATGTTACCGGACATCGTCCGCTACATGAAGATTCGCGCGATGTAAAAATAAGCGCTGAGACCTCGTCCGAATGGCAACGGTGCCCGGACCCCAAGGGCTGGGCACCGTCGCGCAAGTTCGAGTTAGAAATCGCTCGAGTGCTTAGAAGCGCACGCGCACACCAATTTCGATGTGCCGAGGATTGTTGACCTGCCCTTCCAACGCCCCGAAGTCACCGGTGTCACCGAGAGCATTGTAGGGATCAAATAGTTGGTTGTGGTTGAAGATGTTGGTGAAGATGGCTCCGAAATCCGCACTGAAACGTTCGGTGAACATGACGGTCTTCTTAATACTGAAATCCACGTTCCAGAATGGCTGACCGCGGAGAGTGCCAGCACCGCCGTTATGACCATTGTCAATTCCCAGAATCGGGTTCCGGAAGCAGTTATAAACACCTCCTGGATTCTGATACAACGACGGACCGAAGCCGGACGATCCTATGCCGGGATACTGGGAAGACGGAAGCGGGTTGTTGTTTCGCTGACTGCCGCCAGTTTGGCCACCGCAAATATTGATGGCGTTTTCCAGGGCGCCAACGTTGCTGGCGTCCGCCTCGCCGAAGGTTTGGCCGCCACCGTACAATTCAGCGCCAGCGAAGGCGCTGCCAGGATAGACAGCTAGTGGTAAGCCGCTGCCGATGTCAACGATTGGCGCCAGCGTCCAACCACCCAAAACGTGACCGAGGAAGCCGTGTTGGTGCTCGAAGAAGGGCGGCTGATAAACGAGCCAGGTGTTGAACAGAAACTTGCGATCCCAAGGTTGCAGCCCGTAGTTTCTGTTGAGATCGAAGGGATCGGAGTTCGTGTATTGGCTGGTAGCCTGCACTTGCGACCCGGTGCCCAACGCTTTCGAATAGGTGAAATTTGATTGCATGGAAATGCCGTGCCACTGACTCATCTTGAAGGACACGAACATGCCATTGTAGTTCCCGGTGCCCAAACTGGTGTTATTGACAAAGTCGGAGGTCAACTGCCCACTGGCACCATTGGGTGAGCCGGCGATAGGGGTGCTCAACATTGATCTGGGAAAGTTAAACGCACCACCATCCAGATCACTCCAGAGGCTCCACACATTGGCAACAGGAATATTTCCCGTTCCAGTGAGACCCTCCTTTGATGCGACGGCCTGGGTGCAACTCGCGAATCCAGCACAGTATGCTGGGTTGAGGGCGTGCTCAAAGAACGGCTGAGGGGTAACTGCCGACAGATTCCCGGCACAACCACCGCCCGCCATACCTGCGTTACCCCCGCAGTATTGCCAAACCATTTGGCCATAAGCCGTGTCGAATCGTTGCCCGCCGAGGGTCATCATGTAGGGCACGGCGTTGATTTGAAGGGGCATGAATTCGTGCCGCAGGATGCGGCCGATGTAGCCCACTTCCATGGTGAATTTGTTATTAAGCTGCCGCTGGACGGTGAAGTCGAATTGATGGCTCATGCTGGGACGGAAGTTCGGATCGATTCCCGTACCGGGACCAGCAGCGACGGCATTGAAGCCCGGAAAAGCCGGTTGCGGCAAGGTATTGGTGGCCGACGGCAGTGGCGCGGTCAAGCCGTCAAAGCCGTTCCCGGTAGGGCCGATTCGGAAGGCAGTGTTTGGAGTCGATCCGCCTGTGCCGGCGCAGGTGCCGGACATGAGCGGGCTGACGCACTGAACGGCTTGAATCAGGCCGTCCCCCAAAAGAGGGATCAGCACTAATCCTACGCCGTTCAATCGGCCGTAGAGAATGCTATACCCTCCGCGGATTACCGTCTTATTGTTCCCAAAAACAGAGCCGAGCAGCCCGTTGTCAAATCTCGGATTCCAAGCGCCGGCGATGCGCGGACTGAAGCCTTTGTAGAACGGATTGTAAGGATACTTAGGATTCCCCGCCACGTTGTGTACTAGTGAAAATCCGATTTCCGGATTATAGACTTGGCCAGCCAGCGCCGCCGTTTCGCGGTTTTTGAGATAAGCTTCGGTGTCGAGGGGCTTGTTGTTTGCGTCCACCATCACAATTTGCTTCCCCTGCGCCTCGGTGGGTGGCATTTCCAGCGTCCAGCCCAAGCCATAGCTGAGGGTGAAGCTGGGTTTCATGCGCCAGGAATCGCTCACATAGAGGTTGTAGAACGGAATAGTGCTCTGGTCATACGCCGGGGTGTTCGGCGGATTCAGGGTTAGATTTGAGCCAGTCCGAGTGTAAGCAATCTGTGTAACGCCAGGAACTCCCAGCACCGCGCCGTAGTCTCTCGCCCAGTTTGAGGTTTGAGAAGCGGTGATTGCCGTCGGCACGTAGCCGGTCATGCTCATACCATTCGTAGTTCCGACGCTTGCGCCCAGCCAATACACGGTCTGGTAGTTGATTCCGCCGCCATTGTCGGTACGTTGGTGATAGTCCCAATTGCGCTGATATGTTCCGCCGAACTGAAAGAAATGTCTGCCCTTGGCCCAGGAAACATCATCGCGGATCATATTGTCATGACCGTCCCAGAATCGCGTGCGCACATCCTGTGTATCCAGATTGACTGGCGCCAGTACGTTGGTGGCCGATTCGCCAAAGGGTTCCAAGGCACCCGCCAGTCCGGTGATTTGTGGAGTGTTACCGTTGGAAGCGCGGGCCCAGAAATTACGCAAAAAGCTGTAGTGGAGGTCGTTGGTCAGCGCGTTGGTTATATTGGTGGTCATGCCAGCGGTGAAATACCAGGGATCCTGGGGACGACTGGACACCGATGCCGGTATTCCGAGCTTGTCCCCTGCGTAAAGACCGCCAATGTCGATTTGGTTTCCGGTGGCCCGCTGCATTTTGTAGTACCGGTAGGAACTGTAGAAGTGCCATTTGGCACCAAAGTCGTGGTCGAGGCGAACTACCCCAAAGTTATCATCCCATGGAATGATCATATTCCCGCGAAAAGCCAGCACGTTCAAATGATCGCATCTGCTAAGACCTGAGCAACTCGATGTGTTTGATGCAGGCATGAATTGGGTCCACATGCTCTGAACGGTGGGACTAATTCCAAGACCACGTGGGTCGCAGGGTCCCGCAGGGCAGACCGCCGGTGCTATAACTTCTCCGGGCGTTAGTATGGAGGTAGCCGGACCGTTGTAGGTGACCGGGGTCGGATTGAGATTGTAGGCCGTTGTCCCAAATTGGAGAATTCCTTGCTCCAAGGCGGCAGACGGAACAGCCCTTGTAATGGTGGTTGACTGGTTCCAACGGAAGCCTTCGTAATTCGCAAAAATGTACCACTTCCCACCAAGCACGTCTTTTGAAACCAATGGACCGCCGCCTGATGCGCCAAAGCGATTGTAGTGGTAGCTGGGCTTCGGCGTTCCCGTGACGTCATTGTTGAAGGTGTTGGCACCCCAGGTGTTGTCCAGGTAATACTCATACGCGGTACCATGCCACTGGTTCGTGCCGCGCTTTGTCACCATCTGAACTTGAGCGCCTGCGGAACTGTTAAAGTCGGCCGTTTGATTGTTCGTTCCCACCTTAAATTCTTCGATACTGTCCGCCGGCGTAGGCATAACTCCAGTCGGGCCTCCGCCACCTGGGCTACCGCTTGGGGCCGTGCCGGTGACTATGGAGTTTACCAAGCCGCCGGATGGGTCGCCCGCAAAGCTGGGAGTGTAGGTGTTTTGGGTGCCGTCCATGTCGCTAGAGTTATTCCCGCCATCGAGCATAAAGGAGTTCTGATCCTGGTTCGCGCCCCCCACACTCCCGTCGGGAGCGACTCCGGGTTGCAAAGTTACGAACGTGCTGACGTCACGTCCAAGACCCGGCAGATTATCGAGAGGCAGTCCGGTCAGTGTATTGCCAACGGTTGCGGTCGAGGTCTCGAGAGAGACGCCCCCGGCAGTTACTTCCACAGTTTCGACGTTCGAGCCGAGCTCCAGTTTTGCATCCAACTGGATGGTCGCGCCGACGGTCACTTCTTGTTTCACGAACTTCGTGACACGGAACCCCTGCTTAGTGATCGCCAAGTCATAAATTCCGGGTTCAACGTTTGCGAAGATGTAGCGTCCAGAGTCATTCGTAGTTTCACTTCGTGATGTGTTGGTAGCGGCTTCAGTGAGTGTGACCGTGGCGCTCGCGACTACTGCGCCAGCTGGATCAGTGACTGCCCCTTGTATCGTGCCCGTCGAAATTGCTTGTCCTCGCGCATGGACAGGGCCCAAGACACAAATCAGCACAAACAGAAAACAAAAATAGGCCAGACTTTTTCGTGCGCAGACACACATAGACCCTCCGCGGCAAGCGCAGTATTCCCGCGCCATTTTTCAGAATTTGGACACCACCACAGTGTCAAATATTTGCTCTTGCTTATTCCTCGCAGAGAATTTTGTCAAGTCGAAAGTTAAATTTTTGTAAATTAATATAATTTATCGAGTAGCAGGCGGGCAGATTGCAGGCTTGAGGCGAAATTGTTTGGACAAGAAAAAACGGCGGAGAGCAATTACTCTCCGCCGTTGATGGGTTGCCTGCTAGTCCGTTTCAGAAAGTTACTTTGATACCCCATTCAAGCTGGCGAGGCGCACCCAACGCGAACACACCAGAACCAACCGAGGTCAAATTGGTGCGATCCGCCTGAGTCGTACCGTTTAGTGACCCAGCGGTTCCGCTAAGTACGCCGCTTATAGGGTTGCTGGGCGAATCATAATTATGTTTATTGAAGATATTATAGTAGGTGATCTGCGGCTGGACGGTCACTCGCTCCGGAAAAGCGTGCAACACTTTGTTGGCGTGCAGAACCCATCCCAGGCTCAAATCAAAGGTAAAAAACTGATCGGTGGATACTTGGCCAGCAGGGGGCACGGCGAGGGGTTGCGGCGTTGCGCCAAGAGCAATTAATTGCGCTTGCGTGAACAAATTGGCCGTAACCAGCGCCTGTCCTGCAGGAGTCAGAGTCTTGCCCGCAATGTTGGAGTTATAGCTGTTGATGAGTGACGTCAGTCCGCTAACCCCGATATCACGGCCAAAAGAGCCGATGTTCGTTCCCGGCAACAAACTGCCATTCGCGCCGGTTGTATTGCCCAAACCCGTCCCATCTCCGGTCAGATCCGCAGTAAATATACTGCCTCCGGGAAGCAACAGGGTTCGCGCTAGAGGGCTGTACCAGTGCGTCACGAAGCCGATTTTCGTAGCCAGGGGCAGGTCCATCCACGCACCCGCGGAAAGCTGGTGCGTCCGGTCGAGGCCATTGGGGCCGCTATATTTGCTCACATTCTGGAAGTCTGGCGCGTAGTTGACGAAATCCTGGTCTTGAGCCGAGGAGACAAATCGCGAGAACGAGTAGGACACCTGATAATTAAGGTGTCGAATGAACTCAACCGGCTTCGCAACGTCCGAGGTGATTTTAACGTCCAAACCGTTATAAACCGAGCGGCCCATCGGAAAGAGCATCTGGTTTTGGCCAAGGTTCGGATTCACACCCGGAAAAGCTGCAGCGGTGCAGCTCGTGGTTGTGACAGGGCAAGGAAGGCCCGAATTGATTGCGTTTCCTGAATCCAGACCATTGCTCTGGAAATCGCCAATTGTAGCGCCACCGGTAGGATGCAACCCCGGACAGGCAAGAATCGCCGCGTCAATGGTAGCCGCCCCACAAGCAGCGAGAGTTGAGGCGATTGCCGCTTGCGCGTTAGGAACATTCAGGAATCGCGCATCGCCTACATGATTCGTATCGTAAGCGAGAAGGAAACGCTCACCGATGTTACGCAGATAGTCCACCGAGAGAACCGTGCCTCTCCAGACTTCCCGTTGCACGCCCACGTTCATCTGATACGACAGAGGCGTACGGTAGCTCGGAGCGATCAGGATGTTGCCGGTGGAATTCTGGCCGTCGGCCAAGGTATTACCGATATAACTGCCGTTGCTCTGCGCACCGGCGGTTTTTGTCGCCTGTTGATATAGTTTCTGCAGTGCGGTGGCATCTGGCAAGACACTCCCAATTGCCGCCCCGCAGTCTTGGCTAATTGGGTGGCCGTTCACTGTGGTTACCGAAGTTCCGTCGGGCAAGTTCAAAACGCCGCCCGGGCACGGAAACGCCTCCGCCAGGAACAGTCCTTGAGGTAGCCGGACCGGCCGATCGAATAACACGTTATTCCAAACCGCGTTCTCGTAATAAACTCCGCCACCAAGACGTACCACCGTCTTGCTGCTGCCGCCCGGAGCCCACGCCACGCCAACTTGCGGTCCGAAATTATGGTTTGGTTGGTTCACGCTGTTACCTAGGCCCGGTCCAAATTGATTTAACACTGGAATAGGCGGCAGGTCGGAGTCCGCGCGCCCAGTATCTCGGACATAGCGCAGTCCATAGGTCAGCGTGAGATTCTTTTTGAGTTTCCAGCTGTCCCCGATATACCACTGGAAGCGAGTGTCTTGCTGTCCTCCTCCAGGGAAGCCGAATGCTGGCTTCTCAGTCGAAAATCCCTGGCCATTACCCAAGGTCAAGCGATCCAGCGAATAATTCAAAGGATTTGAGGCAGCGGTGCCGTCCGGTCCCGGCGTGGTTCCGACTATTGTGCCGCCGGAGTAGGCGATCGGTGCTGAGGCCACGAAGGCCGCGAACCCACCGCCATTGATACGATTCACACCGATTCCATAACGAAGAACGTGCGAATGCAGTGCCTTGCTGCCGTCGTACTTAATTTGCTTGTTGCTTTGGAACGTTTTCTGTGGAGCCAGGAAATTGGCGCCTGAACAGAAGGAGTCTGCGCCCCCGGTAAGGCAGAAAGGATCGCTTCCGATCGCAATTGCAACATCTCCGCCCGGATTAAAGATCTGGGAACCCAACACCGCGTCTCCGATGCCGTTACGGAACTTCATATATCCGGCGCGAATACTGTGGGTGAAGCTACCGGTCGTGAAGTCCAAACCGCCGATGTGTGAAGGCGTGTTGCTGGCATTCAGAAAAGGAGTGAAGGTATTCGGAACAAACGCTCTCACGCTATTGTTTTGCTCGTAAGTGAAACGGTAAAAGGCGTGATAATTTTGCGAGATTTGCCAGTCTAAACGTCCCAGAAATTCCCATTCGCGGAACGGAGAGTTAAAAGTTCCGTCCAACCCGGCGAAAGGTGCCGGCTGCGTGACTGGATTCTCCAGATTCTGCATGCCGCGTTCGAAGTCGCCAAAAAAGAACACCTTATTCTTGATTATGGGACCACCCAGGTTCGCTCCATACTGATGGCGGGTAAACACGGATGGGCCGGTTGGAGCTATCTTCGCAGACGTCCCGTCATCACGTCCGTAGAAGAACCCTTCGCCGTGGAAGTCGTTTGAACCACTGCGCGTTACGACGTTCACAGAACCTGAAGAAGTCAATTCGGTAGAAAGGTCCAATGAGGATTGTCCGACCTGAAACTCTTGAATCGCGCTTGCCGGAACGTTCTGTGTAGTGGTTCCAACAGTCTCATCTGAGATGTCAATTCCATCCACCTCAATTCTGGCGGTTCGTCCGAACCTCCCACCAAACGAAATAGACGAGAACCCGTTTTTCGTCGGGTCAAAATTCCCGCCATCTTGGATTTGAACTCCCGGCTCAAGCTGTGCCAGATCCAGAAAGTTGCGACCGTTGATCGGCAAGTTCTCGATCTGTTGCGTGGTCATTACTCCTTGAACCGTGGCCTGCTCGGTGTCGAGTTGCACCGCGGAAGCCTCCACTGTAATCGTCGTGGCGCCCGAGCCAACTTCCAGGGTGATCGTACCTGCACTAACTACTCCGACTTGCACGGTGATGGTTTTTTCGACCACTTTGAAGCCCGAGGCCTCGACTCTAACCACGTATACCCCGGGAGTCAGAGGGCCAGAATTGTATTCTCCGGTGGAAGTAACCTCAGCGTTCGCCGTCTGACCGGTAGCTTTGGACGTAATGGAAACTTTAGCCCCCGGCACACTGGAGCCGTTAGGATCTAAAACCGATCCCTGTATTGAACCCGTGGATAGTCCGGCTTGCCCGAAAGCCGCTGAGCTAAACGGTCCTCCCACAACTGCCAGCGTAACTCCCAGCATAATCACTAGAGTCAGCCCTAGGCTGCAAGAAATTTTGCGAAGAGAAAGCATCATTCCTCCAGAACGACTAGTTTCGGATGTCAACATTTTGTCCGTCGATGACTCTGCCTATAGCCCGAACATTTGGCCGCGACAGATTTTATTTTGAGTGGGCCCAAGTCAGGCCGCAAAATGCGATGCAATCTTTACTCCAGTCAAATAGATAAAGTAACATCAATTAAATGTGTCATTTATGCGGAGCATCGTTACATATCTAAATTTTTTGTTCGCTTTACAGAATCATCTCCATTATTTGGTATAAATCATTTGTCAATAACTTGTAAATTCGCCCGGGGAGTCCGACGCGAACGGGCTGGTTCGCAGCGTCAGGGTCTTAGTGTTCGAGTAACACGAGGAATTTCGTCACCGTTTCTGTGCGACGAACGCTTTCTTCACTTTGCCGCAGGGCCGCAGCTTGCTGCAGCGAGGTCTGCTGGTTTGCCAAGGCGGTTAATCCCAAGTGACGATAGATGCGCGCGAGTTGATAATGACCATCAGGAGAGCCGGGATCCAGCCGCACACATGCCTCGGTTTCAGGTCTGGCCTGCCTCCAAAGCTCGGCCCATTCGAGTGCTTTGCCCAACTGACATCGGGCCATCGGCTCCCTGGGCGCAATACGAACGGCGTGTTGTAAACGACGGAGAATCTCGGGACGGCGCGAAATGTCCCCGCCGTCACGGGCGACCTTCAATAAAATACCGCCGCAAAAGGCATCGGCGGTTCTGTTTTGTGGGTGGGCATCCGCAAAACTGCACTCTTGTGCGATCGCCTCCGGATCAGGCGTGGAAGTATCCTGCAACGTGATCTCACCCAGGTAACGGGCCGCAGTTTCGTCTTGCGGGTCAATTCTAGCGGCTTGCTGCAGTGCCTGAATGGCGTCCGCAGAGCGGTCAACGAAGTAATACGCCAGACCTAGAAGGATTTTTACGCGAGTGGATTGCGGGAAAAGTGTGGATGCCTGTTTAAAGACTACCAGAGCCGCATCGAACGTCTGATGGCGCAATAATTCCAGACCCAACGCAACATGGTACCGTTCCTCCGACGGTTCAAGAGTGACGGCACTCTGATAGCTACGAACTGCAGCGAGCGGATCGCCTCGCTTTTCCTGAATATCACCAATGAGGCTTTCTATAGAGCCGCTGTCTGCCACGCTTTTGGCATGTTCGGCGCCAGCCAAAGCGTCGTCGAGGTGGCCGGTGCGGAAATTCGCTAAGGCAAGATCGTAGAGTAAATCGCCGCGGTCTGGTGCAAGTGAGCTTGCTGCGGCAAAATCAACGGCTGCCTCGGAAAACAGATTAGCGCGGCTGAGAATTTCCGCCATCTGCAGACGGATATCGACGGCTTGTTGAGGCGGCAGAGTTTCGGAGCGCAACCGCTTGAGTGTTTGCGCTGGGCTGATGTGATTTTGGACCTGCTCCTGGAGACGCGCGATGTCTGCTGCGATACGCAAATCTTGATTTTCGGGCGCCAACCTGGCTGCGTTGTCCATATTCTCTGCCGCCGCCGCGAAATGGCCAAGTCCTGACGCAATGGCGGCTCTTAATCGGTAAAATGCGATCTTTTGGGCGGGATCTACGGGAACACTTACGCCTTTTAGTGTTGCTTCTGCCTCCGCATAACGGTGTTCGCGGGCCAACTGGACGGCCTGTCTTATCGCCACGTTTGACTCGTTTTGCGGCGGTTTTTGGGCTAACGCAGTGGCGATCAGAATCAGAATAACTGGCAAGAAATTGAAGACGCGCAGTGCAAGCATGACGGTTCATCTTACCTTGCGAGGTTATGCAAACGTGTGAGAAAATCCCGCCGTGCCTGGCCAGGATTCTCCCCATCTGCAGCGTCGGCTTGGGCTTCTGGAAGCAACTTCCGCCAACATGTTGGAGATGATCGGGGTCGGCCCGTTCATCACTATCCCCCTCATTTTAACCACCATGAATGGACCACAGGCCATGCTTGGCTGGCTGCTAGGAGCGTTGGTGGCTGTTTGCGACGGCTTGGTCTGGGCAGAGCTCGGCGCGGCTATGCCCGGAACCGGCGGCCCGTATCGTTATCTTTCGGAAGCATTTGGCCCCAAACGCCTGGGAAGGCTTATGAGCTTTCTGTTCATCTGGGAGACGGTATGTCTCGCACCGTTATCGATTGGCGCGGGGGCTGTCGGATTCGCACAATATACGAAATTCTTGTGGCCGCAGATGAATTGGTGGGAGGGCAAAGTGGTCGCTGTCGCGGTTTGCGCCTTGATTACTATCTTGCTTTACCGCGATATTCACTCGGTCGGGCGGCTTTCGATTGTCTTATGGGTGGTGGTGATCTTCACCGCACTGGCGGTAACGGTAGCGGGCATCGCCAATTTTCATTTGAGCCGCGTGCTCGATTTTCCGCCGCATGCGTTCACCCTCTCGAGACAGTTTTTTGTGGGGTTAGGCGGAGCGACGCTACTGGCCATGTACGACTACGGCGGCTACAACAATGCGTGTTTCTTCGCGGGGGAAATAAAGCGACCAGAATATGTCATCCCGCGTTCAATTCTGCTGTCCATTCTCCTGGTAGGAATCTTATACCTGACGATGAATGTCTCGATCATCGGTGTAATTCCGTGGCGCGAGGCTATGCATTCGACGTTCATTGTCTCGGACCTGATGCAGCGAGTTTATGGTTCTACAGTCGCGAAGGTGATGACCGGATTTGTTCTTTTCACGACGTTTGCGTCCCTGTTTGCCGTACTGCTGGGTTATTCGCGTGTACCTTATGCGGCCGCGGTGGATGGGCGTTTTTTTTCGGCCTTCGGACGCTTACATCTCACCCGAAATTTTCCGTGGGTTTCCCTTATATTTATGGGGATCACTTCCGCAGTTGCAAGTTTGCTGGACTTATCGGATCTGATTACCGCGCTGGTCGTTATCCAAGTGCTGGTGCAGTTTATGGCACAAGTGGTGGCCGTGACCATGATCCGTCGATATCGTGCCGATATTCAACGGCCGTTTCAAATGTGGTTTTATCCGGTGACCAGCGTAATCGCTTTTGCAGGGTGGGCCTTCATTCTCGCAGCCAGTGGACTGAAATTTATTCTCTGGGGAATCGCTCTGATCGCGGTGGGCATTGGTGCGTACCTGTGGCGCGCACGGGTGCAGGCTGAGTGGCCGTTCGGGCCAACTGAAGTAAAAGGAGCAGTATGAGCGCTCCCCGGCCGCTGGATGTAATGGTCGTAGGTGACCTCTTCGCGGAACTGGTCATGAGCGGTTTCTCTTCGTGGCCAGGACGTGCCGGGGAAGAATTATTCGCGGAGCGTTTTTGCCGGGAAATCGGCGGAGGAGCAGCCATCACGGCGTGCGGCTTGGCGAAATTGGGGGCCAAGGTAGGCGTGGTCGGAGTCGTGGGCGAAACCGACGGGCAACGGTTAATCGAGAGGCTGGAATCGCGCGGCGTAAACACCTCAGCCATTCAGCGAAGCTCGCGTGAGCCCACTGCCGTAACCGTCAGCATATCGAGCGCCACTGATCGCACCTTCTTAACTTACATGGGAGCTAACTGCGAACTCCCAGCGAATTTGCAACAAATTGCGTCGCGTGGAGATTTTGCCAGGGCCCGGCACATTCATCTGGCGTTCGCCCCAAAACCTGCCGAAGCAGATAATTTATTCAGAGCGGTAATCTCGCAAGGTTGCACGCTCTCTGTCGATGTAGGCTGGCATCCAGAATGGCTTTCCGATACACACTCTCGGGAGGCGCTTCGGAGCGTAAACATTTTCTTCCCGAATGAGCGAGAAGCAGCCCTAATGACCGGTGAAAATGACCCGCGGCTGATTCTGCGGCATTTCGGGAGAATGGGCTTTCGGACCGTAGCCCTCAAACTAGGGCCGGCAGGAGCGGCGCTGCTGTGCGACGGCACAATCACATTTTGCGAGCCAATCATGATTCCATCGCTGGATACCACTGGGGCAGGTGATTGCTTTGATGCGGGATTTTTGTATGCGTGGCTGCGCGGAGACAACCCCCAAAATTGTCTTAGAGCGGGAACTATTTGCGGCGCACTCTCCACCCGGTGTCTTGGGGGAATCGACGGATTTCCGACGGTCGCGGAATTGGATGCTCAGCTATGAGCGCCAAAGTTTGCATTATTGGCGGCGGCGGTGTGCGTACGCCGCTGCTCATTCATGGACTTCTCCAATCGCAGAACATTCTGAAAATCAGCGAGCTGGTACTTTTCGACGTAAGCCATGAACGCGCGGAAGTTATGGCCGCACTGGGCCGGGAAATCGCTGGCAAGCTGGGCGTGAATATTCGGCTAACCACAAGGACTTCACTGGAAGCCGCCGTCGAGGGCAGCGCTTTTGTTCTAAGCAGCGTGCGCATCGGAGGCATGGCTGCGAGGGCGCGAGACGAACGCACGGCGATCGAACATGGTCTTGCGGGTCAAGAAACCACCGGGCCGGGTGGCGTGGCTATGGCGTTACGGACCATACCCGTTACATTGGCGCATGCGCGCGTGATCGAACGACTGGCGCCCCAATCATGGCTCATTAATTTTACGAATCCCGCCGGGCTTATAACGCAGGCGCTCAATCAACATACCAACTTGCGCATAGTGGGTATCTGCGATACGCCGGCCGAATTGTTTCATCGTATCGCGCACGCCCTGGGCGAGCCAGTTTCGGAAACGGTATGCGAATATGCGGGATTGAATCACCTTGGCTGGGTGCGGCGTGTCACCGTGCGCGGAAAAGATGTGACGGGCCGGCTGCTGCAAGATCCCGAACTGTTGCAACAGTTGTATCACGCGAGTTTGTTCGATCCCCTGCTCATTCAAACCCTACAATTGATTCCTTCGGAATATTTATTTTTTTATTACAGCCAACGAAAAGCGTATCGCAACCAATTGCGCGCCGGCGCGAGTCGCGGCGAGGAATTATTGCGGTTGAATAAATCACTATTCGCTCAACTGCAAGCCGGAACGCCGCATGAGGGGCTAAATACGTATCGAAATTATTTGATGCAGCGGAACTCTTCTTATCTTCGATTGGAGGCTGAAGCAGGCTCGGCTTTCGGTCAAGAACGAGAGGAAATCGATCCATTTGAAATTGTCACCGGCTACCACCGCATCGCAATAGAAGTGATGACCGGCCTGTTATCCGAAGAACCAAAGCAAGTAGTCGTGAATGTGCGCAATCGCGGAAGCATCGAGGATTTGGATGACGAAGATGTAGTGGAAGTGCCGTGCCGAATCAGCCGGAGTGGAGTTACGCCCATACCAACCGGGCAGTTACCGGAAGCCGTGCGTGGATTGGTGTTGGCCGTGAAAGCCTACGAACGTACCGCGATTCGAGCCGCGGTTGAAAAGTCGTGGCCGCTTGCACAACTGGCCATGCTCGAATATCCGGTCATCGGTCAATGGGAAATTGCCGAAGATCTCAGCAGAAAATTAGCTGACAGTGATCCGGAATTTCTCGGATATTTGCGGTCGAACTAGAGAAATCCCCGCCCATTGACATACGGGAGGGCGGGGAATTACAGTATATTTGCCGTTCTGCAAACGTGTGCAGAAGGGCATCACGGATCCCGTGTACCGTCCAACCTCCATTAAAGATATAGCGCGGAAGGCTAACGTTTCCTTTTCAACGGTTTCGAGAGCCTTGCAAAATAGTCCGTTGATTAGCCGCCGCACCGCCGAAAAGATCCAGAAAATTGCCCGCGAGTCGGGTTATCGAGTCAGCGCCGTAGCGCGGGGGTTGGTTACCCAAAGGACTAAAACGATCGGAGTGGTGGTGACCTCCATTGCTGATCCGTTCGTAAGTGAAGTCGTAGATGGCATTGAAGAGTGCTGCAACGACCACGGGTACTCGGTGATTCTCGCAAATTCCAATGCCGACCCGGACCGGGAACGCAAGGTGGTGCAGTCGTTTTACGAAAGACGTGTTGACGGCATCGTGGTGACCTCTTCGCGCGTCGGAGCCTTATACATTCCGCTGCTTTCGGAAATGAGAGTTCCCATCGTGCTGGTAAACAATCAGCACCCTGGCGAATTCGTGCACTCGGTGATGATCGAAAATGTACAGGGCAGTCGCGAGGCCACCAATCACCTGATTCAACTTGGCCATCGACGCATTGCTTATCTCGGCGACCGCTTCGGTCATCAGTCCGACACTGAACGATTTTCAGGGTACCGCCAGGCGCTCGACGGCGCGGCTTTGCCGTTTTTTCCGGAGTTAGTGGTTCACGGAGATGGAAAGTCGGAAAAAGCCATCGCCGCGACGGAAGCTCTGTTGCGTCTACCAGAGCCACCGACGGCCATTTTTTGCTACAACGACATGACCGCGCTGGGGGTGTTGCGCGCGCTGCACGCCCGTCGTTTACGCGTGCCCGCCGATATCTCCGTGGTTGGTTTTGATGATCTTTTTATTGCCTCTTACACTGATCCGCCTCTTACTACCGTGCGCCAACCTAAGCGACGAATGGGGTTCCTGGCGATGGAGAGCCTTTTGCAGTTGATGAGCGGGCAGAATCCTTCGCAGGCCATCACCGTGGCGGCCGAACTAGTCGTTCGGGAATCGAGCGGCCCACCTCGAAAGGCCCCGAAATGACCTCGATACGCGCGACCTGAAACAACTTCGAGGTCATCTGTGTGTTTTTGAATACTTGTCACCCCGGTGGAGAGAACTCGCGCAGTCGTGCAGTGTCGCGCCAATAGCTCAACCGAGTTTTAGAAAGAAGGAGCGCGCTTGAAAGAGAAGCGACTGAACGTGGGCATCATTGGCGCTGGGCGCATCGGAAAGGTGCACGCGGAAACACTAGCGTTTCGCGTGCCGGGCGCAGCCCCTGTAGCCATCGCCGACATTAATCTAAAGATGGCCGAGAAGGTAGCCGAACAATACGGGATCGCTCGCGTCACTGTTGATGCCGCGACAATTTTGTCCGACCCCAACATCGACGCGGTGCTGATTTGTTCACCGACCGATACCCATGCGGATCTGGTCATCAGAGCGGCTTTAGCGGGGAAACACATTTTCTGCGAGAAGCCCATCGATCATGCTCTGACGAAAATTGACCTCGCGCTCGCAGCTGTTGAGAACGCAGGTGTCAAGTTTCAGGTCGGATTCAATCGACGCTTCGACGCAAATTTTGTGCGCGTCCGCAAAAGTGTCACCAGCGGTGAAATAGGGACGCCGCACCTCATGCACATTATCAGCCGAGATCCCGGCCCTCCGCCGATTTCGTATATCAAGGCTTCCGGCGGCATTTTTCTGGATATGTCTATTCACGATTTTGATATGGCGCGCTTTCTGATTGGCGATGAAGTTGAAAGCGTGTACACCGCCGCGGCCGTGAGGGTCGATCCAGAAATCGGAAAAGCCGGCGATCTCGATACCGCGGTAACAGTTTTACAATTCAAGGGTGGGGCAATCGCTACCATCGACAATAGCCGCAAAGCCGTTTATGGCTATGACCAACGCGTCGAAATTTTAGGCAGCGCTGGAGCGGTCGCAACCGGAAACTGCTTTCCTAATCAGGCCATCATCAGCACGGCGACCGAGATTCGCCGTGATTTGCCCTTGAATTTTTTTATGGTGCGCTACACGGATAGCTTCGTGAATGAGATGCAGGCGTTCGTGCACGCCGTATTGCAAGATGAACCCACGCAAGTAAACGGTAAGGACGGAAGACTCGCAGTGCTGATCGGGTTAGCCGCGCGGAAGTCCTACGACGAGCGCAGGCCGGTTCGCTTGGAAGAAGTTGCAAAACTGCAACCGTCTAGCGTTTTGGCCTGACGCAAAACAGCTGCACGGTGGCCTCTATCTTACGTATTTAATTTTTACCGCTGCCCGCGCCAGGTTACTTCACGTTCGGATTTTTTGGGAGGCTCACCAAGTTGGCGAATAGCCGGAAGGCTCCCGGTACGCCCTCGGGCAGCTGGCGATAGAACGCATAGGCGTTATAGATGTAAACGCCTTTCCCATATTTGGCGTAGAGTAGCCCGCCTTTTTGTGGTGGTTGTCCTTCGTCTTGTGTGGACAAAAGTGCTTCGTAGTGTGAATCCCAGGATTTCAGGAATTTTGAGCCGCGCTCCTCTACCCAGCCTTCGAAGTCACGCGCAGTAATTTGGTTGGGCCACAGAAAGACGGGGTTCTGAGGGTCGAGAATATCTATTTTTGACTCTTCGTCCGTGACTTCTTCAGGATTTGAACCCATCTCATAGGGATAAGGGCCAAAGTTGTGATCAAATTCCGGCGTATTGTATTGCACGACCATTACGCCGCCGTTCTTCACGTAGTCCAACAGTCGGCTGTTGTAGGCTTTCAATTCGTCGCGGGCGGCATACGCACGCACACCCAACAAAATGACGCTGTACTTGGACAGATCCGCGGAGGCGACGTCGCTGGGAGCGAGGAAGTTTACGTGCACTCCGAGGTTTTCGAGCGAGGCCGGCACATCATCGCCGCTGCCGGTGATGTAGCCGACCGTCAATCCGTCCGCAACTTTTACATCTACTCCAGAAACGCGAAGCACTGCCGGGCGGTACAGATAATCGGGACGCAAGCCAGGATAGCCGGTGACTTCGTAACCTTGCTTATACTGTTCGCCGCCATAATCCACGACGGCTGTAAGCTGGTAAGTTTTTTCCGCGAAATTTACGGGCGTCACCTGAAAGGTTGTGAACTGCTCGTCGCCATCGCTGACGGTTGAAAACTCAACTGAAGGGGGTGTGCTCGTCCAACCGGAGGGCAATTCGAGTTTGACGGTACCTTTGGCGGGACCTTTTACATTGCTGCGAATCCCAGTAGTAACGGCAAATTCCTTGCCTTTCAGAGGCACGATGCCGGCCTTGGGTTTAATAGTCACTGAAATAGCCGGGCCAACTACCAGTGGTTCCGGAACCACACCGAAACCGTTAACGCGCTTGATCGTCTGCACCACTTGGCCGACACGAACCGGCACGCCTTCAAATTCGAATTCCGCCCAGGCTGCAAGCGGATACGGCGATAGAGGCTGATTCAAATATTTCATGTCTGAAATGTCGTAATACGACTGTTCAATATTCGGACGGCTAAAGTATGGCTGTGTGAATTTTGCATTCTTGGGCACCGTTAATTCAAAACGCGTATCCGCTGGCTTGTCTTCGACCAGCGCTTGAGAGTCAATCGTGCCTTTAATTTCCCAGTCGTTCCCGTCGGACGCATCGACTTCAACATGCTTCAAGGTAACCGGCAGCGCGCTCTGACTCACCACGTGAACTTTCACGCCAAATTTTTGGCCAGGAATCATCACACGGGTGGTGTCCGGATCACCAACGAACATCGCATACAAGGGGTTGGGTTCTTTTTCCGGCGCTATTGTGGCAGCTACAGAAAGACCCAAAGCCTCTGCCAGAGCATTGTTGAATTGCGCCTTTTTGGTCTCCAATTCAAACGTGACATTGTATTTCTCATCGGCTATCAATCTACTTGTCTTCACTTGCTCAATTAATTTTTGTGTTTCTTTCAAGCCTTCGGCCAACTGTGGAGCGATTTTTTCCGGATGCGCCGCCGAAAAATTAGTCATCGCGTTTTCGACGAGTTCATTCACGCGTTTCAAGCCGGCGCCAAGAAAACCCTGCTTGCCGTCCGTCGCTAGTGTCGCGATTCCCAACAGGGAGACGTCGATACCGTCAAAAAAGGATTTTTCTTTGTCCTCGGCTGGCGCCACCGACCCGTAGCGATGATAAGAAGTGTTAACGGCCCCCGCTTTGGGAATCATCCCGCCGCCCGTTTGACTTTTCTGGAACCCAAGTCCTTCCCGTGCGATTTGTACGTAGGACATGCCCAGGACGGGATCGTAATCGCCTTCGGGAACTTCCACGTTGGTAACAATTTTTCCATCGTCATTTCCGAACCACGGGGTCCTGGCATAGTCTTTGAGCGGGTTCCATGGCCGTAAGCCTGCGACGATCTGGTCCGGGAAAATATTTGGATCGCCAGCCGCTTTAAATACTTCCTGGGCCATGGCTCCAGCAGTCTGGTGATTGCCATGCCCGTCGCTGGGACCGCCCACGAATACGGACGTGATTACCAGCGGCCGCGTCATGCGAACCACGCGAACCACATCAGCGAGAACCCGATCGTGCGTCCATTTGGAGATGGATTCAGCTTTGGTCTTTGAAAAACCGTAATCGACCACGCGAGTCCAGTACTGATCGACCCCATAATATCGGTCAGCAGCTAGCAGTTCTTCCGTCCTTACCAAGCCCAGTCCGTCGAAATAGTTTGCCGACATCACATTGGCGCCGCCTTCGCCGCGATTTAGCGTGAGCAGCGTTACGCGCGCGCCTTGACCACGCGATTCATAAGTCAGCATTCCGCCATCCTCATCATCGGGATGAGCGGTAATCATGATCAGGCTAGCTCGGGTATGCAGTTTTTTGAGGCTTTGCCATACCGCGGCGCTCCCGCGATTAATCGGCAGCGGCACCGGTGCCACCGCCGGTTTCACCGATGAAGCGTAAGGAGATTGGCCAGATAGAGGCTCAATCGACAGAAATAGTAGCAGCGCGGCCAAAGCGGCGGTACGTTTCATGGTGGTCCTCATCGATAGAAATTATGTTTTACCGAGCGTATGGTGCAGCGCACGAAGGCAACACAAGGAGCGCTAGCCGCGGATTGACCTGGAAACCCGCGGCAGCGCCACAGACCAGAACGCCTAGAAATACAACTTCAGCGCAAACTGCACGATTCGTGGGTCCCCAACGGTCGAGGAAATAATTCCGAAACCGCCGCCAGCCCCTCCAGCGAAGAACGAGCCCGGATTCGAGAAGTTGGCATGGTTGAACGCATTAAAGAACTCGGCGCGGAACTCAAACCGCATGATCTCCCTTACCGGGAAAATCTTGAACACGCTGATATCCGTATTCGTAAATCCGGGGCCGTGATATCTGCCTACGCCGCAATTCCCGAACTGGCCGAGCCCTGGTAGGGCAAACGCAGCCGGATTCAGCCACAGCCCGGTTCTGGGATTATCGGAAGCGCCGGCCCTAGCGTCCCCGACGCAATCCGGACGCGAGATATGAGTTCCCCCGGACAAACTACTGTCCGGCGCAGAGAGCTGGATGGTTGTTCCAGTTTGCTTGGTGACGATGGTGTTGGCCTGCCATCCGCCTAGAATGTAACTGGCGATGCCGCCATCACTGAGATATTTCTTACCTCTGCCGACGGGCAACTCGTAAGTGAGGTATCCCACAAAACGCTGGCGCACATCAAACATCGAATCGCCGCGTTCCGCCGCATAATTGTAGGAATTTTGCGGTTCCGCTCCGCCCGTCAAATTGTCTACGTAATCGGAAATAAGATGACTCCAGGTATAGCTGGCTCCGTAGGACATGCCCTTTGTGTAGCGATGCCTGAGAGAGACCAGCAGCCCGTTGTAATCGGCGTTTCCGTCATTGGTGGCGAGCTCCAGAAACGCGTGACTGCCGGTGGCGCTGCTGCTGGTGGTATTCAGATTGGCGTACGGGTATGTGTCGATCGGGTTTCCGCTGGCGTCGAACGTACCGGTAAAAATACCCTGGTTAGCGTCACGTAGCCGATTCATTTTCCTCGCGAAATTGCCGACGTAGGTAACGTCCAGTGATACGTTTTGCGCAATCTGGAACTCCGGACCGAAGCTACCCTGTTCGACGTAGCCAGTTCTCTGATTTGGATCCTGGGCGCGAATCTGCAGTTGCGAGAGATTCACCGTGGTTGAGGTGAAATCGCCAATCGGAAAACCATTCTTCAACTGAAAGATCGGCGTCGTGCTGCCTAAAGATTGGCCCAGGCTATAGGAAATTACCGCTGGCGGATTCAAAGCCAGGATGCTCTCCGAACCGATACGGACTCCTTCCTGGTAGAAAATACCGAAGCCGCCGCGAATAACGACCCTGTTCCATGGGTGATAGCTAAAACCGACCCGCGGTGCAAAGTTATTTTTGTCTGGATGAATCAGCGACCGTTCGTACCAACCGGAAGCGTTGGGGGCAACAGTGACCAGCTCTCCGCCGTTCGCCGGACTGAAGTTGCTGAGCTGATTTTGTCGATTCAGCAGTGGCGAAAACAATTCATAACGCAAGCCAAGTGTAAGCGTCAGGTCTTTTCTTATTTTCCAGGTGTCTTGTCCATAGACACTGTTTCCGTTGGTGTAGTTGTGCACCACCGTAGGGGTGACAAATGTTGTGGAATCTACGTCGCCAAGCAGAAAATCCGGCAGACCGAAACTGCCGCTGGCGGTGTAAATTCCGTTGATGCCCAGTTCGCCCTGAGGCGCGCGAATGTCCAGAAAATTGTCGCTGAAGCGCCGAAATTCGTAGCCGAATTTGAAACTGTGATTGCCCTTAAGCCAGCTCAAATTGTCTAGGAGCTGCCACACCTGCGAGATTTGAAACTGCGGGCGCCACGGCGAAGTGCCGATGCGCGTCAATCCGTTTATTTCGATAGGCGGAATACCGGCGGTATTCGGTCCAACCGGAATGCCCGTTAAGCCGAAGTCTCCAGCCAACGAGGTCCCCAATTTAACGCCGATAGGATCGCTGTGCGCATAATCGCGATTGAATCCAAAACGCAATTCATTCAACAGTGAGGAACTGATGGTGTGGTCCCACGCCAGAGCCACGGACCGCTCGTGAATGTTGTAGGCCGTCGCAAAGTCACCGTTTCCCGCGACGAAGTTGCTGGTCCACGGTGGATCCTGGTTCGAAATGATGTATTGGCTGTATCGTCCGAAAAGGTGACTCTTACTGGTAAGGTTGTGGTCGATTCGAACGTCCCACGACTGGGTATCCTTGGGAACCGAATATTGGAATTGATAGTTGGGGGCTCCGTTCCAGCTTCCGGGTATTCCTTCCTTGGCAACCTGGCTGGGAATATTGGGATCCGGGAACAACGCGACTAACTGGGTGGCCGTGGAATCAAGACAGCTGCTGGTCACGATGTTGCCCGCTACGCAGCCCGCTTGCCCGGCTACACCCGAGTTATGCAAGGTCTGCGATAGTTCTGTAAAATTCCCGGTTTTCATTAAAGGTGTTGGCACCACGGATTGAACGGTGGTGGCTTGGCGGCTTGTGAATATCTGAAAGTCTCCGAAGAAAAACGTCCTGTTCTTGATGACTGGTCCGCCGATGGTGGCCCCGTATTGGTTTTGCGTGAAATGGCCGCGAGGGACGTCATTCAGATTATTGAAATAGGTGTTGGCGTCCAGCGAGCTGTTGCGGAGGAATTCCCAGACATCCCCATGAAATTGATTGGTTCCGGATTTAATACTGGCGTTAATGATCGCGCCTGCCGAGGTTCCAAATTCAGATGAGTACGTTCGCGTTTGTATGCGGAACTCTTGCAGCGCGTCCGGTGGGGGTTGGATAACCTGCACGGAGCTTTCCTGCAAGTTGGTTGAACCCGAGTTGTTATCGATTCCGTCGAGCGAAAAGTAATTCTGGGTTTCTAAATTTCCATTCGAACTGAAGCGGTCTGGCGCGGTGTTGTTGGTATTGACCTGGTTGCGTTGAATACCCGCTTCCAAAAGAGCCAGGTCCGAATACCGCCGTCCATTTAGTGGCAGGTCATTGATCTGTTCACTCTGTATAACTCCGCCCACATCCGCGGTTTCGGTTTGCAGAACCGGCGTGATGGAGGAGACCTCCACCACCTGCGAGGAAGATCCAACCTTCAATGTAAAGTTAATGGCCGGTCGTGACTGCACATCGACTTCGACGTGTGTGCTGATGGCGGATTCAAAGTTTTGCGCGGTGGCTTGAACGGAATACGTCCCAGGTATGACCGCCGCGAATTGATATTCGCCATCGCTGTTGGTGGTAACCGAACGCGAAACACCCGACTCTTCGTTTAACAGCGTGACGGTAGCGCCTGGAATTGCCGAGCCGCTAGGGTCGCTGACGATTCCGACGACCGAGCCGGTATCAATTTGAGCGGACACCAAGCAAGGAAAAAGCAGAATAAACGCCGTCACTAGCAGAATTCCCGCGGACACTGTTGCATGATGCCATGAATTTTTCATGCTGAATTGTTCCCCCTCATCTGAACCGAGCGTTCAGGGCCCCCAAAATTGTGCAAACGTTACCATAATGCCTTTTTGATGTAAACATGAGATCGCGAATTCCTTTTTTTCGGAGGCATGTCACCTTCCGGCCCGCCCTGATTCGCGTTGCCTTACACGGCGGAGGGCGATTAATCTGGGTGTGGTTCCGACTCGACTGCGCATGCAGCATGGCTTATTGCGATATCCGTGAGCAAAATCTTGACGAAACTCGACCTATGGTGAATCGTCGTCAATTTCTATGGAGTCTGGGAGGGGTTAGCGGATTGGCGCTGGTAGGACAACGTCCTACGCCGTCCGCTTTTTTTCGGGAAGTTCCTCCATCCCTGAGCGGGATTCACTGGGTTCATGAGAATGCGATGTCCCCGGGAAAATATCTTCCGGAAACTCTGGGCCCTGGTTGCGCATTTCTGGATTACGACAACGACGGCTGGATGGACATCTATCTGGTGAACAGTGGCCCCTCGGAGTTTTTTCATCCCCCGCATCCAATCCGCAATGCCCTATATAAAAATAATCGTGATGGCACGTTCACTGATGTCACCGAGCAAGCGGGCGTTCCCGGTGGAACCTTTGGCATGGGCGTGGCCGTGGGAGATTTCAATAACGATGGTTATCCGGATATTTTTGTGACCGCCTGCGGACGATCCTTGCTGTATCGAAATAATGGCGACGGCACATTCACGGACATCACTGTTAAGGCCGGCCTTGAAATCAACGGATGGACGACCAGCGCAGTGTGGTTTGATTTCGACAATGATGGCCGGCTCGATTTGTTCGTGTGCAGCTTCGTCCGGTATTTGCCGGAAGACCGTCAGTCCTGCGGAGAAAATGGCGCGGGACAGAAATATTATTGTGTACCTCGGGCGTTTCACCCCACCGCCAGCTACCTATTTCACAACAACGGAGACGGCACGTTCACCGAAGTCGGAAAGCACACGCTCATCGGCAAAAGCTTAGGCAAAGCGCTCGGCGTAGTGGCCACAGATATAAATAATGATGGCCGCATGGATCTGTTTGTCGCCAACGACACGGTGCAGAATTTTTTGTTTGTCAATCGAGGCGGGAATCGTTGGGAGGAAACGTCTGTCGCCGCCGAAGTTGCCTTCAGTGAAAATGGACAGGCTCGTTCCGGCATGGGAGTGGACGCGGCGGATGTGAGCGACCGGGGGTGGCAAGATTTATTTGTCGCGAATATCGATCAGGAGAAGTTTTCCTTCTATCGCAACTTGACCAACGAAACCTTTGAAGACATAGCTCCCTCGCAATCCATTGCGCAAGCCACCAGGCTTTTGAGTGGCTGGGGCTTGCATTTTTTTGATTACGACAACGACGGGGAGATCGACCTGATCCTGGCCAACGGCCATCCTGACGATATGGTTGCACAGCGTTCTCAGACCGTCAGGTATCGCGAACCGCTAATGTTATTTCAGCAGAAGAATGGAAAGTTTCATAACGTCAGCGCCGATGCGGGCCCGGCATTTAGCAAGGATTTTTCTGCTCGCGGGTTGGCCGTGGGCGACTTTGATAACGATGGCCGGGTGGATGTACTCATAGGCGTTAACGGTGGCGCACCAGTGCTCTTACAAAATCAGGCCGGCACCGGCAATCATTGGCTGGGAATTAAGTTGCAAGGTGTCAGGTGTAATCGCGACGCGATCGGCGCCAGGCTCGTGTGGTCAGCCGGTGGAAAAAAGCGCTCTTGCCTAAAGAACGGCGGCGGAAGCTATCTCTCTTCTCATGATCCGAGGAAGGTTTTGGGACTAGGTTCGGCTACCAAGGTCGACTGGCTCGAAATTCATTGGCCGGCTCCGTCCACCGCCGTGCAAGAGTTAATCAACATTTCGTGTGATCGCTACCTTACAGTGATCGAAGGGCAAGCCATTTCCGCCTCGTGAGCCGTGATCTCAAGAAGACCACCCGCGTTGCACTTCTTAACGTGTGCGAGTCTAGCAAAGACCGGAAGACATTATTTCTTTAAAAGTTCAAGCACTGACGCGGTCATCGCCTTTACACCGGTGTGAATTGCCGGCTCTGGCACGGGATAAAATTCACTTGAATGCAAGCTCGGCAACCGAGTTCCGTTCCCACGCGCTTCCTCTAAGCGCTTTGGGTCGGTAGCGCCTAACCAAAACATGACGAACGGCGGCTTAGGGTCCGTAAGACCATACTGACTGAAGTCTTCTGAGGCCATGATCGGCTCTGCCGGAAGCACATTATCTTTACCCAGCGTCCGTTCAAGTGCCGCTCCCACCCGGCGCGACAGCTCCGGATTATTTATTGTGGCAGGCGTGGAACTCACCACTCGCACCATGGGTGCGCGCTCGTTGGGCACACCTCCCGCAGTAGCAACACCTTCCGCGATGCGCTTGATCGACGCCAAGACTTTTTCCCGCACCTCGGGCTTCATCGTGCGTACCGTCAGTTCCAGACGAGCTTCGTCGGGGATGATATTTCGTTTAGTTCCGGCATGAAATGAACCGACCGTTACCACTACGGAATCGAACGGATCGGTTTCGCGGCTGACGATCGTTTGCAGGAGAAGCACAACTTCCGAGGCCATCACGATGGGATCCTTGGTCATATGTGGTGCGGCGCCGTGACCTCCGTAACCGCGTACGGTGATATCCACCCCGTCAGCGCTCGCCAGCATGCTGCCCTCTTTCCACGCAACTTTGCCGGCAGCAACTGTCGGATTATCGTGCAGCGCAAGCACGAAGTCCGGACGAGGAAATCGCGTATAAAGTCCGTCCCTAAGCATCGCCTTGGCGCCGCCGAGTCCTTCTTCGGATGGCTGGCCGATCATCACCAGCGTTCCGCTCCATTCATTCTTCAGAGCAACTAACATCCGGGCGGTACCGATCCACGAACTCATGTGCAGATCATGTCCGCACGCGTGCATCACGCTGACTTCGCCATCCGCTTGCTTTACTTTCACGTGGCTGGCATACGGCAAACCGGTTTTCTCTTCCACGGGAAGCGCATCCAATTCCGTGCGCACCATTACTGTTGGACCCGGGCCATTGCGCAAAACGCCTACAACGCCATAAGAAATCTTGTCAGGTACATCATATTTGCCGACCCGTTCGGTGACCTCGAATCCCAGCCGCCGCAATTCGCCCGCGAGCAGCGCGGACGTTTCTTTTTCCTCTGTGGAGAGCTCCGGGTTCTGGTGGATATGTTTGTAGATGGCTACCAACGAATCTGTCTCCTTGTCGATGCGCTGATCCAGGTTGGTTTGTGCGCGCAGCGCAGACCCCACACAGAATGTCGCCAAGGCGCACACACAAAGTCTGCTCAGCATCCTCGTCATAGATTCCTCCAAAGGAAAATTACTCACGTGAATTAAAGCACTACTGCAGCGTGCACAGGTCTTGGGAAAAAGGTTGAATTGTACACGATTGGCAATGCGTGCAGCCAAACGATCCGCAGGCGGCGCGCAAAACGGTCGGATGGCAAAGTACGCGGATTAGAGAAAACATTGAGCGCCGTGTTTGAAGGCGCAGGTGGGAACAGCTAAATACTTCTTCAAATCAAGGAAAAAGAATGGTGGAGGCGGGGGGAGTCGAACCCCCGTCCGAAAAGCGCTACGAGCCGAAGACTACATGCTTAGCTCAGTTCAGTTTTTTTCGCCCGCCGCGCTCAGAATGAGCAAGAAACGCAGCCGGCTAGTCCGATGGTTCTCGCCTGAGCCTTACGGACCGAAAGGCTCAAGCCAGCCCGCTGAATGACGTTTGACCCCAAGCCCGCAGGCGAGGCCTGGGCAAACGTTGCGCTTAATTAATTAAGCAGCAAGTGCCAAGTTGTTGTTGGCAGTTCTAGTTTCCACCAGATTACGGGCAGGTGGCCCCCGGCATGCCTTCGGGCCGCGACAGCTTCCGTCGAAACCGTGTCGCCCCCAATTTGCTACGACTCGCTACAACGCTATTATATCACCCGGTTCCAAATGGCATGTGGCGGCCGAGGCATTCGGCCGCCACCAGCAGTTACTCATTAACGAGTGTAGTTTTTAGCGAACCCCCCCAGCAATCACCAGGGTCTCGCCGGTAATCCAGGAAGATTCGCTGGAAGCCAGAAAAACTGCGGCTGGTGAGATGTCTTCAGGCTGCCCTATGCGTCCAAGCGGCGATTGCGCTTCGAAGGCCTTGCGAAAATCGCCCTCGTTGAATCCCGCGACGTGTACGCCCTCGGTTTCCACGAGGCCTGGGTTGATGGAATTGACTCGAATTTTGCGCCCTCCAAACTCTTTAGCAAGAGATCGGGTCACGCTGTCCACTGCTGCCTTCGTAGAAGCGTAAACGGAAGCACTCGCGGGAGAAATTATTCCCGCTACCGAACTTATATTTATTATGCTGCCTCCATCCTTGCCAAAATGCTTCGCCGCCTCCTTAGAAGTAAGCAGCAGACCAAGAACATTGAGATCAAACAGTCTGTGGAAATGATCGTCCGAAACATTTTCCAGCGGCAAAAACTCGTAGACTCCCGCGTTGTTAACCAGAATGTCGAGCTTGCCGTAGGCCTTTTTCGCTTCCGCGAACAGACCTTCAATTTCTTTCTGTTTCGATACGTTCGCCTGCACCGCGATAGCTTTACCGCCTTTTCCGGTGATCTCTTTGACCACCCGGTCCGCGCCCTCCTTGCTGGATGAATAATTGACCACCACAGACGCGCCTTCCGCCGCCAGTTGCTTTGCAATGGCAGCGCCAATGCCTTTGGACGCCCCAGTGACAACCGCAACTTTCCCTGCCAATCGCTGTGCCATAAAATCCTCCTCGGTATGGTTTTTGTACCTGCCAGTACAGATGTGCGGGGCGTAGAATCTGGTATATGTTTTTGAGGCTGATTTCGTACCGCACGGTACAGAATAGACATAGATGTTAGACTGTGATTATGAAGTCTAAGAGGCACAAAGAGTTACCCAAGCCGACTGGGCGCCCGCTATCGTTCGACCCCCACAAGGCGCTCGATCGCGCACTGGATGTCTTTTGGCGCAAGGGCTATGACGGGGCCTCCCTGTCGGACCTCACCAAAGCCATGCGCATCAACCGGCCGAGTCTTTACGCTGCTTTCGGAGATAAAGAAAAATTATTCCGCAAAGTGCTCGACCACTATGCGGAAGGTCCGGCTTCTCATTCAAGAGCTGCTCTCCAAGAGCCGACTAGTCGCGCGGTTGTCGAACGGCTCCTCTACGGAACCGCTGATATGCTCACCTCCGACCGTAATCCCCGGGGTTGTTTGTGGGTACAGGGCGCGTTAGCTTGTGGAGATAGCGCAGATTCAGTGCGTAAGGAATTAATCTCGCGTCGTTTGGGCGGAGAGGCGGCACTTCGCCAGCGCTTACAACGGGCGATAATGGAGGGCGATTTGCTTCCGGACGCAAACCCGACCAGCCTTGCCCGCTACATCGCGATCATAATTCAGGGAATGTCTGTTCAGGCTGCTAGCGGTGCCACCCGCAGCCAACTTCGTGGCATCATCGACATTGTCTTGGAGTCTTGGCCGTCCCGGCGAAACACATAAGAAACAATTGGGCACACCCCCCTGCGCAGGCGGTTGACTCCCAACCGTGCAACTCCCAAAATCACAAAACGGGGCATTTTTGCCACTTGCGCCCCAAATGTTTATGCCACAAGAACCTACTGCCATCGAGCAAGCTGTTTCGCGAGCGATTCGCGACAACCTGGATACTATCCAGCGCACCACTGACGAGCTGAATCAAGCCGTCAATGATGTGGTCGCCGCCTGCGCCAGCAGCAAACCGACCAACGCGCTGCCTCCAATGTTGCGCGCGCAATCTACGGCTGCATCTATTGCCGCAGCTTTGGAAGTCCTTTCGCGGTTTGTTGCGATCACTCTTAACCCCGGTCCACGTTCGCCGCTCGAAGCCGAGATGACCCGGCTGACCAGCGCCATCAGCGGGGAGTCAGCACGCCAGTCTCATGTCGCCGCGCCTGCAAAGGAAACAACAGGCGCGCCTGCGAAAACGAAACCGCCAGTTAGCCCTGCGGAATCGGCCTCAAGCAACGAGTTCGCGCCGGCCGCACATCCTAAAGTTGAGCTCGAGGCGCGGGAATCTGCGCCGCTAGAACTTCCTCAACCCGGGCCATTTCCTGAAGACGTTGAAGTGGCAACCGAAGGCGATTTTGACGTTAATCAACTGTCCACCGAGGAGCAGGAATTACATCGCCGGGCTAATCGGGTTGCTAAAGTCTCCATGCAGGACATTAAGATGCTCCGCCCCGAGGCCGTGCGTCTGGGCCGCGAAAATAAAGATTTGTGCGTTAGACTGCGGGACGACATTGAGAAAGCTCATCGAGAATACGATCGCCGTTTCCGTCCCATCATGGATCACCCGGTGGACTATTTCTATCGCTGGATGGTCGAGATTCTCGCCGACGGCGACGCGCACGCTCTTGGTGAGTATCCTTACGCGATCCACGCGCAGCATCGCTAGATCGCCAGAACGTTTCTACGTGAATTTTCGCTTTCGCCAACATTCACCGTCAGTTTTTTTTATGCGAACGGCTGCGCTCTGCCTCAGTTTTTCGCTTTTGCTCGGCGATGCGAGCATCACCTTGGCGCAGTCAGCCCCGCAAAGCAAAACTCGAACCCACTCGAAGAAAAAATCAAAGAAGCCTAAAACTGTGCCGTGCAAGGCTGATTGTGGAGTCACCACTTCTGCGCCGGAAATCACTTCTCCGACGACGGGCGACGCGGCCGCTCAAACCGAACTTACTTCCCTTGCACGGGGGTTGCACACTGCTGCTCCGGGTGCGTACGAAAAGTTGTCCTCTTTCGCTACAAAAAACACCTCCACGGTTTGGGGCCCGCGTGCCGCTCTGGCTCTCGGCTACGAGGACTACACCAAGAATCGCTTGCCGCAGGCGCTAAACTGGTTCGCAAAAGCAAAAAAGGACACTCTTCTCAGCGAATACGTTTGGTACTGGTCTGCGCAAGCCAAGCGTGGGCAAAAAAATATGGCTGGAGCGTTCGCCGACCTGCGAACTTTTCAGCAGGAATATCCAAATAGCGCAATGCGCGAACAATTCTTAGAAGCCTACGCCCCGACAGCTCGCGATACTGGCCACGCACAAGAGGCCATCGAAGCTTTGAACGCTTACCCTCCGGCGAACACCAGGCCCGTTTTGCTGCTGGAACGCGCACAAGCCTACAAAATGGCCCACCAATTACCGCGCGCGGCGAAAGATTACCAAACGCTGTATTACAAATATCCTTTGTCCGATGAAGCCAAAGCTGCCGCTACGTCCTTGCCACAAATCGCTCGTGAGTTGGGCCGCGAGTATTCAAGCCCCACCCCGGAAATGCAGGAGCAGCGAGCGCAAATATTTTTCGATGCCCACAAATGGAAAGAATCGCGCGCCGAATTCGAGAGAGTCCTGTCCATGGTCGGCGATCCCGCCAGTCCCAAACGCCAGCGCGCCCAGTTGCGCATTGCGCAAGCCAGGATTCAGCTCAAGGGCTCGCCTACGTTGCTCTCTTCTCTGAATACACCCGATCCCGAAGTTGACGCCGAGCGCTTATTTGGTCTGTCGCAAGCCTATCGCGCGGCAAAAAACGAAGCTGAGATGCTCGCTACTCTCCAGAGCATCACCGATGAATATCCTAAGAGCGTCTGGAACGAAGAAGCCTTAATGGCTTCTGGAAATTATTATTGGGTTCTGCTCGACCGCCCAAAGGCCGTCGCGTACTACCTGCGATTAATCGACGCATTTCCCGAGGGTAAATACGCTTACAACGCCGAATGGCGCATTGCCTGGATCGCTTTTCTAAACAACCAACCTGACGCCGACCAGCGGTTGACCGCTTTTCTCGTGAAGTATCCGACGTCCGCTAACGCCGTTGATGCGCTGTACTGGCTTGGCCGCAGCGCCGAGCGCACCGGCAATCCCGGTCACGCACGCAGTGATTACGAAAAAGCCATCGAGCGATTTCCGCAAACTTATTTTGCGCACGCTGCAGCGGCTCGGCTCAAACAGTTGGGATCCGGCGAGGAAGATCCGTCTGATTTTCTGGCAAAGATTCCTGACCCTTCTCCCTTGCGAGCCTTTGATGAACCAATTCCTGAATCTGCTGCCGATCGCTGGGCCAAGGCTCAGGCGCTGCGCATCATCGCTTTCGATGCCTCCGCGGAACTGGAATTAAAGAACGCCTATTTCGCCACCTCATCTCCTCGTTTTCTGCTCGAGGCGGCCCAAGCCGCCTTTGATCAGGGCCATTTTGCTGCCGGCATGTCTTACGGGCGGATCATTCTTCCGAGCTTCGAATCACGCAAATTATCCGACGCTCCGATGGCCGTCTGGAAAATACTCTATCCCTTGCCGTACGAAGCGGCTCTCCGCCGCGAAGCAGCGCGCAACGATTTCGACCCGATGTTTGCCGCGGGATTGATCCGTCAGGAATCTACTTTTCAAGCCGACATCGTGTCTTACGCCAACGCCATCGGCTTGATGCAGGTCCTGCCAAAAACGGGGAAATTGCTCGCCAAACAATTAAAGATTCGTTACAACAAAAAGCTTCTGTACGACGCCAACTACAACCTGCAGCTGGGCATGTTGTACATCGCCAATCTCGTCCGCCTTACTGGCGCCCCTGAATACGCCGCCGCGGCCTACAATGCCGGCGAAGATCGCATCGCTCTTTGGAAGGCTGAACGCAATTACGAGGAAATACCTGAACTCGTCGAATCCATTCCCTTCACCCAAACGCGCGAATACGTGCAAATCGTCTTGCGCAATGCCGCCGTCTACCGGATGATTTATGGCTCTGGCGCTGCACAGAGTCCGCCCGTAACCGCGGCTTCCAGTCATGCCAGGATTGAAGAACGCGCCGAATCCGGCAGACTGAATTAAGCAGCAAAAAGCGAGGGTCACACGTCGGCCACCAATACATCCGGCGAACTGGTGCGGCGAATGCTGTCCGCCAAAGCCGAGCAATTCACCGAGTCCGTCATTCGAGAAATGACGCGGTTGGCGCTCGAGCACCAGGCTGTCAACCTGTCGCAAGGTTTCCCTGATTTTGCAGCGCCCGCGGAAATTAAAGAAGCGGCGCGCCAAGCCATCGCGGACGACATCAATCAATACGCGATCACCTGGGGCGCCAAAGCGCTGCGCGATGCCATCGTAGAAAAATTTGAGCACACGCAGGGCATTCGCGTCGATCCCGAACGCGAGATCACCATCTGCTGCGGGTCCACGGAAGCGATGATGTCTTCCATGATGGCCATCATCAATCCCGGCGACGAAATTGTGGTGTTCGAGCCGTACTACGAAAATTACGGTCCTGACGCTATCTTGAGCGGTGCTACGCCGCGCTTCGTCAAATTGCGTCCGCCCGATTGGTCCTTTGACGAAAGGGAACTGACCGCAGCATTCGGTCCGCACACAAAAGCGATTATCCTCAACACGCCGAACAATCCCACCGGCAAAGTTTTTACGCGTGCCGAGCTGGAATTCGTTCGCGACTTATGTGTGCGGTGGAACGCCTTTTGTATCACCGATGAAATTTACGAACATATTTTGTATGACGGTGCGGAGCACATCTCCATGGCGCAGATCGATGACATGCGCGACCGCACCATCGTCATCAATGGCATGTCAAAAACCTACAGCGTGACCGGTTGGCGCGTTGGCTGGGCGATCGCTCCCGCTAAAGCAACCGCAGCCATTCGCAAAGTCCATGACTTCCTGACCGTAGGCGCCGCGGCGCCTTTGCAGCAGGCTGGCGCGCTAGCTCTGAAATCCCCGGACTCTTATTATCAGAACCTCGCCAAGAGCTACCGCGAAAAGCGCGAACGCCTGTTAAAGATCCTCACCGCAGCTGGTTTCACGGTCTTCAAGCCAAGCGGCGCGTACTACATTATGACGGACATCTCAGTTTTTGATTTTAACGGCGGCAGCCGCAGCACGTCCGAAAAAACCACCAACGATGTAGCTTTCGCGAAGTTTCTAGTCGCAAAGGTTGGCGTTGCCGTCGTTCCTGGCTCGAGCTTCTACGGCAATCCCAGCGATGGCTCTTCCCAGGTGCGGTTCACTTTCTGCAAGAAAGAATCGACTCTGGCCGCCGCGGAAGAGCGATTGGCGCGCCTTCCTCAGCATCTCGCCGATTTCCGCGCTCATGCGTAAGCGCCGCACCCACTCGCCGCAAAACGCCAAACTCAGCGGACAACAAATCCACTACTGTAAATTGTTTCTAAAGTTTATGTAAATCTGCGGCGATTCATCTTTTAGAAACGCCATCCAGAAGTATAACTAGGGTAGGAGACCGACGGTCGGTTGCCCTGTGGTGGTTAGTCTCCTACCCCGCGAGTGGTCTTCCTTCTATAGACGGAGTGAGTCAGATAATAGTTCCGGCTTGCAAAAAAATAATTCGCCTGCCTATCAGATTTCAACGGTATCCAAATACCGCGCCACCGACGCCTTCCACGAAAATTTGGCAGTGACCGCTTTTTGCAAAGACTGCGCAGCGACAGGCTCACCATGCGTCAAATAGGTTTGTTTCGGCGGCGCAGGCAACGCGCCCATCCAGCGAAGCAATTCGCTTCTCCCAGCATGCGCCGAAAGTTGGCTCATTTGTATGATCTCTGCGTTCACTGGCACGTCTTGCCCAAATAGGCGCAAGGTTTTCGCGCCTTCTTGCAGCGCACGGCCCCGCGTCCCCTGTGCCTGGAACCCCGCCAGAATCACCGCATTTCTTCCGTCGGGCAGCCGATGCGCAAGGTGGTGGAGTACTCGCCCGCCAGCCACCATTCCGCTGGCCGACACGATGATGCAGGGAGTATGCACATTGTTTATAGCCTTTGATTCTTCCGTGGTCCGCGTCAGATGAAATTCGTGAACGTTTAGCGGATCTCCCTGGCCATTCGCATCGATCTTCGTGAACTCCACATCGTGATCTTCGCGATATTTCAGATACAAATCTGTTGCGCTCAGCGCCATTGGGCTGTCCACATACACTGGCAACCGCGGAATTTTGTTTTCCTTTTCCAGTTGCCGAAGGTAATACATAAACGTTTGCGTTCGTCCAACGGCAAATGCTGGAATGATGATTGAGCCGCCGCGATGCACTACGCGATTCACGATATCGGCGAGCTGCACGGCCGGGTCGCCCCCAGGATGCTCGCGGTCTCCATAGGTGGATTCGCAAATCAGGGCGTCAGCGGCACTCGGAGGAGTGTGCGGATCGTTCAGAATAGGCTGGTCGTAACGCCCGATATCTCCAGAAAATACCACCACCTTTTTCGCATTCTCGCTGATTGTCAGTTCCAGGCTTGACGAGCCAAGAATGTGCCCTGCGTCGTAGGAAACTATGCGGAATACGGAGTCAATCTCGAATTCGCCCAAGCGCGGCATCGGCTTCATCAGGCGCAGCACAGGGTCCACATCTTCGCTGGTATAAATCGGCTCGTGCTCTGGGCGTCCGCTCATTTCCTTCTGAGGATGTAACGCATCTTCCTCCTGAAGATGAGCCGAATCTCTCAGCAAGAGCGCAGTCAGATCCATTGTGGCTGGATTTGCGAAAATCGGCCCCCCATACCCATCCTTCACGAGCACCGGCAGCCAACCGGTGTGATCCAGATGCGCATGCGTCAGCACAGCATAATCAATTGTTTTGGGATCGATCGATAGGGGATGGTAATTCCGTTCGGTGAGCTCGCGAAGGCCTTGAAAAATTCCGCAGTCCATAAGCAGCCGTTTTCCTGCAGCCTCCACTAAATATTTCGAGCCGGTCACGCTCCCGGCGGCACCCAGAAAAGTCAGCTTGGCCATAAATTATTTTAGTGGATCAGCAAAAACTCCGGGCAGGTGTGATTGTTCGGATCGAAAGTGTTACCTATGTAGCCGGTACATTCTGTAACCCATGTGTCTGGGTCGGTCGGACCCTAGTGTCATTGGTGGAGCCGATGGGATTCGAACCCACGACCTCCTCGATGCCATCGAGGCGCGCTCCCAACTGCGCCACGGCCCCACCGGGTCGATTCAGCGATGTTAGCATTCGCGCGCTAGCCCCGTCCATCAGAGGCCTCCGATCAGGTTGTTGTTCGCCACACCCAGAACACCCATTGGACTTTTGAGAAATTTCCAAATTCAGCAAGAAGCCTTAATTGCCGAGGAATTCAAAGCCCAATTGTTGGACAGCCTACCAAGAGTGTTTATCCTTGTGAATATGGTGAAGACCTTATAGAAAAGAACAACCACTTTTTGTCAACGGTCGCCTGGACTACAAGCATCGGGACGCGACCATTTCAATTTTGAACAAGGAGAAAGAACTTCGTGAAGAAGAAGCGCGCCTCGCAACCCGCTCCGCGCAGTAACGTGGCCGGCAAGCCCATACACAATGAAATTCTGATGGCCATGTCACCGCGCGAATTTAATCTTGTTCGGCCGCATCTTCAATTTGTAGAGCTCGAACAGCATCGCATTCTTCACGAGCCGTATCGAAAGTTAAAATTCATGTATTTCCCAAACCGCGGGCTCATCTCCCTGGTGGTAGTGCTGAAAACCGGCCGGACCGTGGAAGCTGGGATTGTTGGCAAGGAAGGAGCCTCCGGCACCGCTTTATCCGGTGGCGTCACTGGCAGTGCATTGCGAGAAATAGTGCAAATTTCTGGCCAAGGATTCAGGATCAAAAGCCAAGTGTTTCAAAAGCTCGTGGCAGTCCTTCCCAATCTACGCAAAGCGTTGAACCGCTACGTTGTGCTACTCGGGATGCAAGTTTCGCAAACCGCTGCTTGCAATCGACTGCACGATATTGAACAACGCCTGGCTCGTTGGCTACTGATGGCGGAAGATGGGGCTGCCACTTCCACTCTGAACATCACTCACGATTTCCTCGCGACCATGCTGGGCACCGATCGCCCAAGTGTCACCCTCGCTGCCGGCCTGCTGCAGAAAGCGGGCCTCATCGAATACGGTCGCGGCGCGGTAAAAATTACCAACCGCCCCCAACTGGAAGCGTTCGCCTGCGAGTGTTATTCAGTGATTCGTGATTACGCGAAGAAGTTTTGAGACCTCTCGGTCTTCCAGTAACTTAGACGTGCTCATGCGAATATAAGTCCATGGTTGATAGAGCCAGGTTACGGTTATTCGCGAAACGTGCGCTCCTGGGACTTGTTTTGGGGCTGGTAGTTGCCTTCACCTGCGACTACATCTATTTCCGATTTCGGATGCTTCACCCGCAACCCGCAAATCCAGTGGAAACGTTTACCGCGCCTCGGCTTTATGCCATTGCGGTAAAAGGCGGGAAAGTCGACTACGAGCTTGACGAGCAAAATCCTCAGCAGACTTGGGTTTGTTCGCACTCAATGTTTCCGCAGGCAGGCTATTCCCCCTGCTGGTACTTAAAGCCCAAAAGCCGCCAACCCATTCCGATGTAAGTACGCTTGGCATCACTGCCGTGGAGTGCGGAATTAGGACTGCGTGCTACTACCGTTCATTCTCGCGGCACAAAAAGAGCCAGCGTATAAGCACCCAGCATCGTGCCCACCGGAATAAACGGCACCGCCAGCAACCCCGCCACCACTGCCAGAATTCGACTCGCTCCGGCTCCCGCTAGCAAGCTAATTCCCGCCAAAACCCCAAAAATCCCGCTTGCGGCCGACAGCACAATCCATCCAACGTAAATCAAATGAAACGTGCTCATCAGCGGGTACGGATTTGGAACCCGGTTGAGCAGAGCCCCAAACATAACCGTCGCGGTCGGAGTAAAACTCAGCATCCAGACCGCAGCAATAACGCGGAGAATGCCGTAAATCAGCCAGAACAGGCCCAGTGTCCGCCCGCCCCCTAAAGCAATCACAGGCCTGGAAGTGTCTGCTGACACATGCCCTCCTCGAATGAGTTGTGGTGCGCCGCTCGTTTCAGCGTCCACTTTATAGAACGAGGGGTGCGGACACAAGATTTTGATATTAGGGAAAAAACGCGAAAGAAATTCAGGAAGGAACTTGACCGAAGGAAAAGAGGAGAGACGTCCCAGCCCGGTTGCTTCGATTTCTCGAAGCGTTTCGTCTGTCCCCTTCTCCCTCGACTTGGCGGATGTCAATAACCGCACGCGCATAGTCGCAAAAAATAAGAGCCAGCTCTATCAGGGAAATCCTGTAAATCTGATTAGAATTTACTGCAAATCAGGTGGGATCACGGGGCGTGGCGAATCCACCACAATACCTTGCCCATAATTCGCCAGCTGCGATTCTTTCCAAGCTTCACGGCCTCGTAATCCCGGTTCTCGGATTCCAGAAGCTGCACGCCGTTTACCAGCAAGAATCTTGATAGCGTAAGCCCGCTTTCGCGCTGCCAGGTCACCACAATCTTGCCGCTTAATTCGCTGGGGTTCGTCGCCGAACGATCCACCGCTACAATGTCATCGTCGTTGATCAGCGGACTCATGGACGCTCCGCGAACTCGCAGGCAAGTCGTTTCTGCGGGGTGCGGGCACCACACCGCAGGCGCTGCGATCATTTCATGCGCTGGGATGTCATCGAGGTCCAGAAAGTGGTCGCCTTTGCCTCCGTGCGTGGCCGCGTGGGCGGCCAGCACCGGAATTGCCACCAGTCTGGCCTTGGGAACGACAGGGTTTTTCTTCTTGTGGCTTCCCGCTACTACGATCTCAAAATCCGGAAAAGCCGCTTTCCTCATGATCCCGTGGCCCTCCGGGAACATCTTGGAGAGATCCGAAGTTTTGAAGCCGGCTCGTTCCCAGAACCATGACGATTCAGGCTCGCCGATCAGATTTCCGATCTGGATGTAGGCCTGCGCCGGCGGTTCATGCGTGCCTCGCTCCCACCTCGACAAAGCCATGGCGGAGTAATGGAGCCGCGAGGCGAAGGCCGCCTGGGTTAGTCCCATCCGTCTCCGCAAATTCAAAATTCTGCGCGCCCATTCCGGATTAGAAGTTCTTCTCGTTCTCATTGCGCTACGATTCTAATAATGCCCACGAACTACCATTTGTGTTAGTCTTGCTCTGCACTGCGTTTGTTCGTCTGCTCCGAAAGGTTCGTCATGAATGGTGACAAAGTGGATAGTAACATGAATTCTATCCCTGCCGTCTCACTTTTTCGCGGCATTTATAACCGCGTGGCGAAGCGCCTGGGAGTGGATCCTTCTTACGTAAGCCGCGTCGCACGGGGCGAGCGAAAGTCCGCTGTCGTGGAGAAAGCTCTAGCGGAAGAAGTTCGTGTAATTCGGGACCATCTGAACAATCATAATAACAACCACAACAACAACAATCACGCTCCGGTCGACCAAAAAAAGAAATCCAAAATAAAATCCCGCCCTGGCGAGCCTCTCGAGGCTTAGCTACGCAATTTCCGGACCTCCCAAGCTCAACTCTAACTTTGAAGGCTATCCCCAGTGACGATTCTTTGTGGGCGGCGTTAGCGGCCACATTAAAATCACGGCAAGGTTCGATTTCCTTTGTACGCTACGGAATCAATCTCTCGGGATCCGTTTTCGCTTCATCGATCCAGGACTTCAGCACTCCCACATTTTTAGGATCCGGGTCCAGAAATACCAATCCCACGCCCAAATTTGAATGTGCGTAAACGACCCGCACCTTACTTTCGAATACGGTCTTACCCACCGAAATCTTTACCAGCGCGACAGTGTCCTCTGGGAAAGGATTTAGCATATCCAGATAACAGCCCTGCACGCTGAGTTCGCTAACCCGAGTGGCGATCTGCATCTTGGTAACCGGTTCGAACAGCTCGGCGTTAGCGATAAACGAATACCGTGGATTTCGCCGGCGTTGCTCTTCGCTCATCCTCATCCCCCGAGAACAGAAGTAATGCTTCGTTCCGCTTCACTCCAGGTGCCGCACCGTATTCGGCGAACGGCCCTCTGCGATGTCTCTAGTCTTGTAACGCCCGGATACCCGTTATGGCGGGTAGTGTCTGACAATGATGGCACAGAAAGAGCTCAATGCCAGTCGTCTCAGCGTCGCGTTGCCAATATTGAACTACCTGGAGCGACCATCCGGCAGGCCATTAAAGGCATCCCACTTCAGGTACTAGGCCGGACCGCATATTGCGCCGAGCGAAACAAGATGCCAGAATCGGTCTCGCCGTTGGTCTGTGCGGGAAACAAGTCCGCGGCTCGCGGTGTCTAAGTAATGTAACGGCATTACCGGTGCGGGCGCGTCGAGTAACCCACCGACTAAACGCTGCCACCCTCGATCAGCCCACGAGTTTCATTTTTGACTCGGAGTAGGGCGAGGAAAGGCCAGAGTGTCCGATTGGGCCAGTGCGCTCCCTTGGGGGCATGACGAATCCGAACTCCTCACCGAGCTGCAAGCCGGCTCCGAAACTGCGTTCGATTGGCTCGTCACCCATTACCACGCCCCTGTCTACAACCTCATTCTCGGTATGCTCGGAGATGCTTCCGATGCGGCCGACGGCACCCAGGAAGTTTTTCTAAAGGCGTTTCGCGGCATACGTGGTTTCCGTCACGGCAGTTCTTTGAAGACTTGGCTGTACCGCATCGCCATTCGCGAAGCGCTCAACCATAAGCGCTGGTTTAAACGCCATCTTCAAAAAACCGTTTCCATCGATGCCGACCTCGAAGAAGGTCGGGAGCATCTTGAAATCGAAGATCTGTGCGCCACACCTTTTGAACAGTTGGCCGCGCGGGAGGTGCAACTCGTCGTACAACGTGCTTTACTCAGCGTCCCTCACGTTTTTCGCGTCGCGGTTATATTGCGTGACCTGGAAGGGTTTAGTTACGAGGAAGTTGCTGAGATTTTGGAATGCAGCGTCGGAACTGTAAAATCGCGTATTTTGCGGGGACGGCGTGCCCTCAAGGAAATTCTTCAGCCCCTCTTGTCTGGCCCGGAATACCACGCGCCAAGTGGTCATGGAGCTGTTCACTCTGCTCCGGAAAAATCTTCCCGCCACGTAAAACGGGCGCAGCACTCTCCTTTTGAAGACTCCTATGCAGCCGCATGGCCTGTCGCCCGAACTGTTCCGGTCAACGGTGTTTCGTTGGCCAGCAGCCCCGCTGGTGAGGTGCCCGATGAACTGTAATTCAGTACGCACCAGGTTGGCCGGTTATCTTGATGACGGACTTACGGGATCTAACCGCATGCAGGAGCGCGCGAGCGTCCGTGAACATTTGGAACTCTGCGCGGATTGCCGTGAGGACCTTCAACGTTTTCGCAAGTTGGGCGTAATGCTATCGACTGTGACCAGGCATGCGCCTCCGTCCGACCTCTCCGTGCGTATTAAGGTAGCTGCGGCAAAAGCTCAGGCTTCTCGAGGCTGGCGTGCCCGGGCACGACAGATTGGTAACCGCGCCGAGATATTGCTCGACAATGTTTTTCGTCCGTTGACGTTGCCAGCCACCGGTGGGTTCGTATCTGCCATCCTGGTTTTTGTGCTGGTTTTTCAGATCCTAGCCCCGGGCATCACCGTGCGCGCTGTAGAAAACGATGTGCCCATTAACTTGATGCGCCCGGCAGAATTGGTTTCGCTCTCGGAATATCCACCCTCCTGGGCGCCCGAACATGATCTGGAGTTGGCCTTGCCGCACGGCCTATTGGTTGACGTTACCGTCGACGCGCAAGGTGGAATGACGGGTTACCAGATTTTGTCGGGTCCGCATAGCACGGATATGCGCCACCAGCTCGACCAGTTGCTGATGTTCTCGCGCTTTAGTCCCATGCTTAGCTTTGGACGTCCGACTGCCGGTGGCCACGTGATTTTGAGCTTCAGCGCCGTGCACGTTCGCGGATAACAGCTTTTGAATCAGTTCCCAACTGCAAATAACCACTAACCCAAACAAATCCACAGTCTTGGCGTACCTGTCCCCTCGCGCACTTTTAACACTGCTCCCTCGTTCAGCTTACGACTCGTTCGCACCTGACCCTCGCATTTTCTTCCTCGCCATGCCCCCACAGGTTCAATGGATCAGGAGGCGCCCGTGGCCCTCACTGCCCCGTTTTCTGCACCCGTGTGGTGCACAACTTTCCGCGTGGTATTTCGAATTATCGCGCTGGCGATGATTGCGCTGGTCATTACTTCTTACTCCGTTTATGCGCAAGTTGAAGTATCTACCGCCGAACGCGCTCTCTTTGACGCTCTTAACCGCGAGCGTGCCGCCAAAGGCTTGCCCGCTCTGCACTGGGACGCTGCACTCGCAGCCGCCGCACGCGAACACGCCTCGCGTATGGCCCAGGACAACGTTCTGTCGCATCAACTCCCGGGTGAACCACAGGTTCAAGTCCGCGCCACTCAGGCTGGTGCCCGCTTCACCACCATCGCCGAAAATATTGCTGTGGCTCCCAACTCCGCAACCATTCATTCGGCCTGGATGCAATCCCCGCATCATCGCGAAAATATTCTTGATCCGGAACTCAACGGGGTTGGCATTGGCGTAGTGAAAGGCACTGATGGACTGTTCGCCGTGCAGGATTTCTCTCAAACGGTGGCCAATTTAAATCTTAAACAACAGGAACAGCAAGTCATCGCCAATCTGAATATCCACGGCATGTCCGTGACACGGGCCACCAACGACGCCCGCAAGACCTGCGAAATGGACCGCGGCTACGCGGGCGCCCGTCCGCTATCTGTCACCCGCTTCGAAACCGCTGACTTGACCAAGTTGCCATTTGATTTGGAACAGAAACTTCGCTCCCGGCGTTATCAGTCCGCGTCCGTCGGCGCTTGTGAAGGTGGGAGCTCCGCCGGCTTCACGCGCTTCAAGCTTGTCGTCGAGCTTTTCTAAATTTAATTGCTAGTCGTTAGATCGAGGGATTTCAACGCCGCGAAGCAATCCGCGTCCAGCGCGTGGGGCACATCTGCAGCCATGATCTTGAATACTTCTGCCTTCGTTAAAGCGCCACGGTAAGGCCGCTTCGAAGATAGCGCATCGTAAACGTCCGCCACTGCAATAGCTCGCGCGCCGGGAGAAATCTGCGAGGCGCGTAGATTGCGGAAATAACCTGAACCGTCTAACCGTTCGTGATGCGAGCTAGCCAGGAATGCCAAGTCCTGGAATCCTCGTATGCGCTCTAATATTCGCTGCGTGTAATAAGGATGCAGCCGCACCGTCTCCCATTCCGCGGCAGTTAGTTTTCCGGGTTTGTCGAGAATATTGTTAGGCACGCTGAGTTTTCCAATGTCGTGCAGGAGAGCGGCGCGCCGCACCAGGGTTACCTGATCTTCTGGCAGCGCCAATCGTTGGCAAATCGCCACCGCAATGCTGGTCACGCCCCGTGAGTGCGAATGCGTGTATGGCGATTTGATGTCGATAATGTTTGCAAAGGCTTCGCAAACGTTATCGAGCTTGGCTTCATCCGCATAGAGCGAAACGCTGATCGGCTCCATGTCCATTACTGTTTCGCGCACGTGATCTTGTTCGATCAGCTTCCAGAGCTCGGTATCGTTTTCTAACTCGCTCGCGGCCCGCGCCAATTCAGGGTCAAACCATGATCCACTTCTATCGCGAAGCACCTGGAAACCGTCGGAGACTCCGTTCAAAGTGATGAACACCTCGAGCGTTTGGCACAAATTCATGATCCGCGAGAAAAGTGGAATGTCCTGTGCCTTGCGTCCGGCGGGGAATCCTTTTCCATTCCAGTGTTCGTCAAGGCTGTAAATCGCTGTCGTGATGGATTCGCAGAATCCGATTTTCTTGGCGATTTGCGCGCCTCGATCGCAGCGCAGATTGATCAGTTCACTGGTTTGCGCGTCCCGGTTGGTAGCCAGGCTGGCAATGGCGAACACGCGCTCCAGTCGCGACCGCCCGGGCATCACGTTGCGCAGTAAATATTCCAGCCCGTCGAAACTCACCTTGGTCCAGTCGGTCGCTTTGACCTCCTGCTTGGCTTTGCGCTCGTCGCCTCCCAGAATCTCGTACATGCGTGCTGCGTTGCTACTGCACCCTGCATCCTTCAGTAGCGTTGCATAGTAAAGATCGGCTTTTTGTTGCACAGTAAGATTCAAGACGTCCGCGAGGCGCATGCTCAACAGGCAGCACTTGACTGCATGGCCCATTGGCTGCCCTTCCGTCAAATCCAGTGCGTAGGAGAGCGCAGAGATCAAATCCGACATACGCAGTTGCGTCGCGGAAGATACTGGAGCGAGACTCTCGGTGATCAGCATATGCGGGAAGTACCAGTATAGGGCGACCGATTGTAAAGAATTCCTCGCTTGACTCATCAAGGTGCGCTGAGAGGAAACATCTTTCCGCGGACTTCTCATCAGTAGGCCATGCAACAAATTGTTGTTTTTCAAGGGCAGACAAAATACACTGGCGCCACGCCATGACCCGCTATTATTGGTTTCGATTTAATAAGCCACCCAACTAGGGCGAGGGGCGTTTTCTCTAGCAAGCACTCACAAAGAGATTTGGCCCACTCGCAAGAGTGGGTTTTTTATTTTTAGAGAAAGGGAATCCCGATGATTATCTCCATGAGACTCCATTCCACTCCTGAAGAAATCGCCGCAGTTCGCAAGATTGTTGAGCATTTTGGCTACAAAGTACATTCCATCGAGGGCGAGGAGCGCGTAGTAATCGGTGTCGTCGGCGTGGGCGACGTTACCGCCTGTCTGGAATCCGTCGAAGCCATGCCGCAGGTCGAAAAAGTGGTGCCGATTTCCGCACCCTACAAATTTGTCAGCAAAGAATTTCGCGCCGGCAAGACGCGCATAAAAATTAAGGGCTTCGAGATTGGCGGCGATGAATTCGTCATCGCAGCTGGGCCTTGCTCCGTCGAGTCCGAAAAACAAATTATGCAAGCCGCCGAGGGTGTCGCGAAAGCCGGCGCCAAAATGCTGCGCGGCGGGGCGTTCAAGCCGCGAACTTCCCCCTATGACTTTCAAGGCATGGAAGAAGAGGGTCTGAAGCTTTTACAGAAAGCCAGCAAGGAAACCGGCCTGGCCATCATCACGGAAGTGATGAGCGATCGTGACGTCGATCTGATTGCTCAGTACGCCGACGTAATGCAGGTAGGCGCCCGCAACATGCAAAATTTTATTCTGCTCAAGGCCCTCGGCAAATGCAGGCGTCCGGTGCTCCTGAAGCGCGGCCTGAGCAGCACGATCAAGGAACTCTTGATGTCCGCCGAATACATCGTCGCGCACGGCAACTCCGACGTAATCTTATGCGAACGCGGTATCCGCACCTTTGAGACCGCCACTCGCAATACCTGCGACATTGCCGCCATCCCGGTATTGAACGAGCTAACCCACTTGCCCGTAATCCTCGACCCCAGTCACGCTACCGGAAAACGCAGCCTGGTGCCCGCGTTATCGCGCGCGGCGGTAGCCATCGGTGCGGACGGCTTGATCGTCGAGGTTCATCCCGCTCCGGAAAAGGCCATCAGTGATGGCGCGCAATCATTGGACCTGAACCAATTCCGAAAAATGATGCAGGACCTGCGCCCTTATCTGGATTTATGGCAGGCTTCGAGGAAAATTGAACAAGGGTCAACAGTGGCGGTCGCCTAATTTCTCTCCGAACGGCGAAATGTTCACCGTTCCAAGTGCAACACGCGCATCAGCGTAGCTTGCAGTTTCTGGCACTCCAACTGCCGTTCGTGCTCATCTTTTGTGCGGTCGTTCAACGCTTCCTTCAAAAGTATCAAATTGCGCCGGAACTCCAGTTGCGCCAGAACCAGACGGCTCAGCGCCCTTAGCGCATCCTTCTCGTCGGGAGCCATATCGCGCGGCTTCTGATCGATCACGCACAAAGTTCCCAAAGCATATCCATCCTCGGTAACTAAGGGTGCGCCCGCATAGAAGCGTATGTGTGGCTCAGCCGCTACCAATGGATTATTTCGAAATCGTTCATCCGCCAAGGCATCCGGCACCACAAATACGTCCGGCTGTAGAATTGCCGTCGAGCACAGCGCGACCTCTCGCGATGTTTCCGCGACATCAAGCCCTACACGCGATTTGAACCACTGGCGGTCTCCATCGATCAGCGAGATTAATGCAATTGGGGTTTTGCAAACGAAAGACGCCAGCAGGGTGAGATCGTCGAACGCTAATTCCGGGTCGGTATCGAGGATGGCATATTTCTCAAGAGCGGCAACGCGGCGCTCTTCGTTCTTGGGCTTAACCAATTCCATTGCTACCTCCACAACTATCGCGAAGTGTTCCCGGTCAATATGGATGGCGGTGGCAAGCTTAACTCTATTGCGGTTGTATATGCGACCGCAAGCCTGCGGCTGCGCGGCCGCGGCCGATAAACTCTCTCCACTTCTCGCCAAACCATTGCAGTTTTTTCAATGAGTCAGACGCCGGCCAGTACGACTTGGTTGTGTATGGGATTTCGATAATCCGTCGGCGCAAGCCTGTTTAATGATAGGCTCTGCACTTTTACATAGGGGGAATCTGATGCGTAGATGTTTTCACCTGATGGTAATTGCTTCGTTTGTTTTCATGGGTGTCACCATTTCTGCCGCGTATGCGCAGGAAAAGGCGGCACCGCCTTCGAAGAAGATTGCCGTGCGCGCCGGGCATTTGATTGATGGACGCAGCGACAGAGTTGTCGACAACGCGCTCCTTTTGATCGAAGGAGACACCATTACCTCAGTGTCCTCGGGCGGACAGCCGCCCACCGGCGTCGAAGTCCTCGACCTGTCTCAATACACAGTGTTGCCTGGATTCATGGACACGCACACCCATGTGATCTTGAACGGCGATATAACGGCAGAAGATTACGACGTGCAGTTATTGAAGCAATCCATTCCGTATCGCGCGATTTTAGGCGCGCGCAACGCACGCATAGCTCTGGAGCACGGATTCACTACTCTTCGGGATCTGGAAACAGAAGGCGCGATGTATGCCGACGTGGATGTGAAGACCGCCATCGCCAACGGCGAAGTGCCCGGGCCGCGCATGCAAGTGGCCACCCGCGCGATGACTCCTACCGGGATGTATCCGTTGTTGGGATATTCGTGGGAACTGAAAGTGCCCACCGGGGTGCAATATGTCGACGGCGTCGATGGTGCGCGCAAAGCAGTGCGCGAGCAGGTGATGTATGGCGCCGACTGGATCAAATATTATTCGGATCGCAAATATCACTTTGAAGCCGACGGCGTGCTGCACAGTATGGTTAATTTCACCGATGAAGAAGCGAAAGCCATCGTGGACGAATCACACCGTCTGGGCAAACGGGTTGCGGCCCACGCGATTGGTTCCGACGGAATTGCCGCCGCGTTGCGGGCTGGCGTCGATACTATCGAGCATGGTGACGGACTCACCGACAGTTTGATCGATGAAATAGCAAAAAAAGGCGTCTACTGGGTTCCGACGATCACCGTTGGTGCGTATGTTGCGCCCGGCCGTGGCGGAAACTGGACCAGGATGGTGGACCTGGAGCGCGTCGCCTTTCAAAAGGCATTGAAGAAAAATGTGAAAATTGTCTTTGGAACAGATGCCGGCGGCTTCGATTGGAAGGAATTAAATCAAGCCAAGGAGTTTGAATATTACGTCCAGTATGGGATGACTCCCATGCAGGCCATTCGCTCGGCTACTTCAATGGCTAGTGAGCTGTTGGGCTGGAAAGATAAGGTGGGAACATTAGAGCCCGGCAAATGGGCCGATATTGTTGCCGTGAGCGGTGATCCGCTCAAGGATATTTCAGAATTGTCGCGCGTGAAATTTGTGATGAAGGGTGGTGTAGTTTACAAAAGCGAGGGGCATTAATCGCCGGCCGGCGCGTGACCTGTGGCTGAATCAGAAAAATGCCGCGCCACCGTCCACGTTGATTGACTGGCCGGTCATGGCGCTCGAAGCGTTGGAGCACAAGAATAGGGCCGCATGGGCGATTTCGTCGGCGGTTTGTCCGCGGCCCTGCAAAATGGATTCCAGGAAGCCGGCAAGCTGCTCTTCTGAACTGACACCAGTTTTTTTTGCCAGTGTCGCGCCCAGTTCCTGGGACATGATCGTCTCTGTTACCGGGCCGGGACAGATGGCATTCACGCGAACTCCTTTGCGCGCAGCTTCCGCCGCGGTCACCCGTGTCAATCCCAGCATGCCGGCTTTCGCTGCCGCGTACCCAGAACCCCACGAAAACGCCGACTTGGCCGACAAACTGGAAATGTTGAGAATGACGCCGTGCTCATGCGCGTACATTTCTGGCAATACCAGTTGCGTAAGCAGAAAAGCGGCGCGCAGATGCACCGCAATCACCTCATCGAAATCGGCCAGCGGATATTCTTCGACGGGAACAACCGGTCCGTAATGACCAGCGTTGTTCACCAGAATAGTGACCGGACCAAATTTCTCTCGCGCAGCGTCAACGATCCGGCGGCAATCGTCTTCTCTCGTTACGTCGGCGGATGCGAATGAAACCTGGCCACCGCCATCCGAAATCTCTGCTGCGGTGGAAGCAAGTTGATCGTGCGAGCGCGCGCACAGAAAGACCGACGCACCTTCTTTTGCGAAGAGCAGTGCAATGGCGCGGCCGATACCGCGTCCTGACCCGGTGATCAATGCAGACTGTCCCTGGAGAATCATAGGGAAGGAGAATAGAAGTACGGGGGATACCATGCAAGTGCGAGTGGGAACCGAGCAATTGCTCTAGTCCCAATTCTTGATGACAGGCCAATCGGTATGAAGATTCTTCTTGCGATGACGGCAAAGCAAAATCGGGTTTCGTTCGTAGGGCATGGCGTAAGGATTGTCGAGAGTAGCTGCCACGCTCACGTTTTCATAATAATCGCGCGCATCGTCCGGTTTGCTTCCAATGCGGATGACGATCTCGCCGGTGTAATTGCGCGGTCCCCATAGAAAGTAATTCTGGTGCGTGCATATCGCTTTGGGCAAACCATAACGGCTGCCAAAAAAATCCACGGCGCCGGCTTCGCCATAATTACTGGCGAAAATCGCAGTCCTTGATTGCTCTTCTGGCGTGAGCGAACGATAGACATTGGCCACACGCGCGACCATGTCTTCCCACCCGAACTCGTCGGAGTAATGCTGGGGAAGGATAGCTTCGTCCTGGTTATGTTCGGACTTCGGTACGCCGAACGGTAAGTGCGCCTGAAAGCGAATATAAGCGTCGATCGGCAAAACGGGAAGCACCACCGGCAAAAGCAACGCTATCCCCACGAAGAGCCATGCAAAGATCGCCACTCTAAGTGTCAATCGCATGCGAGGGCTTGTGTTAAGGCGTTTTCTCAATAGAAAGTTTTCTGTCGCTACGGCGCCCGCAGCGAGAACCAATGGATATACCGGTGCGGAATAATAATTCTTTCCGTGTGCCAGCAAAAAGAATCCTATGGTGAAAATAAACGCCCAACCAAAGGCGCGAACCTTTTTTCTTTCAGCTGAAAAGTAAAAGTACAACCCGCCTTGCCAGAATGGCAGGGTTGCCGGCGTCATCATCAAAAGTTGTTGCCACAAGAACTCGCCCGGCGACAAAATCACATCGCGACCGGACGCGCGAATGTTACGCATTAAATCAAGAAACGGCCAATGATGCTGAATATTCCAAAGCAGGTTTGGGAGAAAGAACAGTAGCGCTGTGAACCCGCCCGCCAAAATCCACGGAGTAAAGAGGAATCTGCGCTGCGGCGTTAGCAGCAGGCCTGCCATCAGAAAAAACGCAAACGCCGCGATCGAATATTTATTTTCGAGTCCAAGCCCGGCGATGGCGCCGAACGCGATCCACCATTTGGAATTGTTCGTATGGATCATTCGTGCGACGGCAAACGCGCAGCCAGTCCAGAACAGAGGCTCAAAGGCATTCATCGCAAACTGGTGGTCGTTGACGTACCAAACCGCAGGTGTAGCAGCCAGTGCCGCTGCCAGCGCGGTTCCAAATTTGTTCGCTCCAAGCTCGCGCGCGAAGGCCGCCGTCAAAATGATGCGCGCTGCACCCGCCAGCGCCGGCCACAACAGCAATGCAGGGAGTGAAACTCCTACTGTGTGCCGCGAAATCCACGCGATGAACACGATCAGCGGCGGCTGATCGACATAACCCCAGGCGAGATGTTCGGAGCAGGCCAAGTAATAAAGCGCGTCGCGGAAATAGCCATAACGCGTCGCCGTTGCCATGTGGGCAAGAAAATAAATAGCCGCGACAATTGTCGGCACCAAAAGGGGGAAGCGCGAATTTTCTGTGCTACTAGTCGCCGGGACCTCAGGCATGGAAAGAAACAATATCAGAGCAAGCGACAGCTACGTGCTGTCTCAAAATAAAAAAGCTGGATGGTTCAATCGCCATCCAGCTTTTCCAGAAATGTTTGACTCGCGGAAAACCGCCCGCGAACGTTATCGGCTGTTAATCTTTGCCGTGTTTTAAATCACGCAACAGCCGATGCACCGCATCCCGAACATGGTTGGTCGAAAGTGCTTCGTTATTCATTTCCTTCTGTCCCACAGCGCGGAAAGCCACTTTATTCGAACTCTGTTGCACGAAGTCAAACACGATAGTGCCTTCGCGATAGTTGGGATTGCGGTAGCCATATGGCCCGCCCCAATAACCCCAGGTATACGATGCCCAGCAGCCAAACGGCCCACACACAAACCCCGGATAGCCACCGCGGTATCCGCCCTCGCGGTAACCGCCGCCTTCAGCCGCAGTGTGGCGCCGAATGGCAAAGTGGTAGTCCGCAAGAAACTGTGCCGCCGCGGGATCTGCAACTTGCTTGAAACCCTTGGAACGCATCTCCTGCTCTATATCCGTGCGGATTGCCAACCGTAAAGTTTCATTATCTGACCGGGGATCGCGCGAGATGGTCTCAGAGCGTCCGTCATCAGAAATTACATCCCGCGAAATAACGTCGTCAGAGGTTGCGTCTTTGTCTTTTTTCTCCGCCGTGTCCGGTCGCCAGGCCCAGGTAGCATGTTTTGGAATGATCACACTATGGTCGCGCACCACATCGACGTGCGCGTCGCAGCCCGTAAAAAACAGGCCGGACGCCACCAAAGCCCCCAGCAACAGCGGTGAAGTTCGTGCCTTAATCAAGGTCGGATGCCACATTTCAGAATCCTCCAATATCCAAACTAATCCCTGGTCGTTTAACCCCATAGAGGCGCAATAGTTGCGGGAAGTTGGAAGTTCCGGGCGGAATGCTGAATCCTGCCCAATCGCAGATCAGGTAGCGTAATCTTGGAAACCGATGCAGGTGGATGGGTGGTGAGGTATGATAGAGTCTTCGAATTCTAGAGTTAGGATGGCGATGGATACAGCAACCAACGGAAAAGTACTACTGAGGGTTAGGCCCAGAGGGTTTTGTGCGGGCGTGGTTCGGGCCGTGGATATTGTGGAGCTGGCGCTGGAAGCCTACGGCGCGCCGGTGTATGTGCACCATGAAATTGTCCATAACACCTACGTAGTAGAGCAGTTGCGCCGTCGTGGTGCGATTTTTGTGGAGTCTATCGATGACGTGCCCCATGGTGCGGTGTTGGTTTTTAGTGCCCATGGGGTGCCACCCACGGTACGGGAAGAAGCCAAAGCTAGATCGCTCAAAGTAATCGACGCGACTTGCCCGCTGGTAACCAAGGTTCACCTCGAGGCGCTGAAGTTCGCTCGCGAAAAGCGCACTATCATTTTGATTGGCCACCGCGACCACCAGGAAATCGTAGGCACCTCGGGCGAAGCTCCCGACCGCACCATTGTGGTGGATTCGGTGGCTGCCGTAGATCAATTGCAAGTCGACGACCCGGATAAGCTGTCCTTTCTTACCCAGACCACCTTGAGCCTGTATGACACCCAGGAAATCGTGGCCCGTCTGCGGCAAAAGTTCCCCGCCATTAAAGGACCCGCTAGCGATGACATCTGCTACGCCACGCAAAATCGGCAAGAGGCGGTCGAGCAGGTCGCTAAAGACGTAGACTTGATCCTGGTAGTCGGCTCTCCAAACAGTTCCAATTCGAATCGCCTGGTGGAGGTCGCGCAACGTAGCGGAGTCCGCGCCCAACTGATCGATTCCGCCGCGGATATTGACGTCAGTTGGCTGGAGGGCGTGGCGCGCGTAGGATTAACTGCCGGAGCGTCCGCGCCGGAAGTGCTGGTGGAGCAGGTAAGCCAGCGCCTGGCGGAGTTTGGATTTACCGATCAGCGCGACCTGGATTTGATTCGCGAAGATGTGCGCTTCACCTTGCCGCCGGAGTTGGCAACCATCGCCGCCGCCCCGCGAAGGTAATTTCGCGACTTAAGTTTGGATTTTGAACTGAGGAAAAGTTTGAAACTGTTGGGCATGCTTTGGCAAGCGATTCACAGCAAGCAATTCGCTGAACGACAACTGTAAGGAGCAAATTTGGCGGCGAAGATAACGCGGCAACAGAAAAAGATTGCGTTGATTGGCGCGCCGTCGAGTGCTGCCGCATTTTTGACCGGCACCGAAAAAGCGCCTGCAGCTTTGCGTGCAGCAGGCCTACTGCAGCGCTTGCAAGCCGCAGGATACGAAGTCATCGATCACGGTGATTGCGCGGTTCGCCATTTTGCCGAGGACGACGAAAACCGCCGCGCGCGAAACCTCAAGGAAATTGTCGCCGGATTGAATGATTTGAAATTGCGCGCTGAAGTCGCGGTGAAAAGCGGGGCGCTGGTCTTGGTTCTTGGCGGAGATTGCGCACAAGTCATTGGACTTTTAACCGGCGCGCGCCGCTATTATAAACGGCTCAGCTTGCTGTGGTTTGATCGCGATGCGGATTTGAATACCCCCGCCACAACTCCTTCCGGACGCATCGATGGCATGGTCGTGGCACACATTATCGGCAAGGGCGCCCCGGAACTGGTGCGTTTCTGGGGCGAGCCACCGCTGGTCCGCGAGCCGGACGTGACTCTCTTTGGTTTGGAACGGGTGGATGCGCCCGAACAGGAATTCCTCGATAAATCCCCAATGCGAAGAGTATCGGCCGAGGTTGTACAAGCCAAAGGCGCGGGCGAAGCCGCCAAGGCCACGTTAATGCAGATGCACGCGGATGCGCGCCAGTTCATCTTGCACGTGGATACCGACGTCATTGCACAGGAAGAATTTCCAGCAGTAAATGTTCCGGGAAGTGGGGGCTTAGCTTTCGCAGATGTACGCAGTGCGCTCATTGAGTTTGTAAAAAATCCGAATTTGCTAGGCCTGGATGTGGCACAGTACAACCCCGACAAAGACTCTGACAGTACAGATGCAAAAAAACTTGTTGACCTGCTGGCGGAAGCGCTGACCGCAAGATTGCAAGCGATCGGGGACAGTGAGGCGACCACGGGAACCAGCCCATCGTCGAGTGGCGCAAGCTCGGTTGCTCCAGAAACAGAGGACGTCACCGCGCCAGTTGCACATGCATCGGACGCATCCACGGAAGAAAATAGTTCGAGTAACGCGCCCAACTCTGACGAAGAATCCTCAAGTGGAATGTCCACCCACGAAACAAGCGCATAGTTCCATCCGCATACGAAGTAAGGGCGTGTACACGGCAATTCGCTTAATCCTCTAAGAATTTTGTTGACTGTCGCTATTCCGCGGTCGCGCTGCGTTTGCGGATGTGGCGCGCCAAGCCCAGGAAAGAGAGAGGGAGTCCGGCCGTAAAGGCGTGCTGCTCGGCGTCCTTCGCAGACAGATATTCCAGCATTTCCGCCTGGGTTTGCTCTAGAAAGAATTGCAGCGCGCCCTCCCCGTCGGCGCTGGATTGCAAGGCTTTTTCAGTGATATCCGCCCACAGATGCAGTCGCTCCCGGAAGTCCGCGATATGTTTCACGGGATTTTCCGCATAGCCAAAATGGGTGACGAAAAGTTTCGAAGGATGACGATCCAGGATGGCAGCGAAGGACTGTTCCCATACCGCAAGATCAATGTCCGGCGGCGGTGTTGCCGGCATGATGTATGGGCCGTTGGCGATGCGAATCCCAGCAGTATCCCCGGCGAACGCCACGCCGTCTCGCTCGTCAAAATACGTGATGTGATGCGAAGCGTGGCCAGGAGTATAAATGACGTCAAATTTCCACGTGCCCACCGAAATAGTTTCTGCCCCATCGAGAATTTGAATATTTTGTTCCGGGACCGCAAGTGTTTCGCCGAACAAGCGCTGGAGATCGTCGCCCCACAATCGACCGGCGCTGGCCAGGAGTTTCGAGGGATCAACTAGGTGCGCGGCCCCTTTGCTGTGAACGAAGACGCGCAAATTGGGATTTTCGCGGAGAAGAGTCCCAGTTGCGCCTGCATGGTCGAGATGAATGTGCGTCAGCAGGATGGCGTCGAGATCGGAGATCGAGAGTCCGCGAGACAGCAGTTGGGCGCGCAACACTTCCAAAGTGGATGCCGGGCCGGGATCTAGAACGGCGTTGTGGCCGCCCGATTCAAGAAGTACAGCGCCGATCGAGTGCGGCCGGCCCATCCAGTTGAGATCGAGTACCGTCGTCGAATCCATCTTATGGAATGGTACGGGAGCATCATTGTTCAGACAAATTGCTAGTTGGCGATTAACGCCTGGCTCGCTGCCGCAATGATAATTTTGTCCCAGCCTAAGCAGGCATGAAGTGAATACCTGATGGGCAGGACCCCATAGCTCTTCTACCTTCGAAGCCACCAGGTTTGTCCAGCGGCATCGCAGCGGCGACGCGCGATCTTGGCTAGACAGCAAAATATTCCGGATAGAAAAATATGGAATGACGAAAGAGGACAAGAAATGACGGCGGACAATATCAAGAGACGCGAATTTATCGGCGGGCTGGCGGCCATGTCGGTGGCGGCCAAGGTCCCCGGCGCTGGTGGACAAAGTTCTAACGGCGAGATGCCCTACCGCACGCTGGGAAAAACAGGCATCAAAGTTTCGGCCATCGGGCTGGGCGGATTTCATCTCGGGCAATCACACCTGGAGGAGCCGGACGCCATCAAGCTTTTTCATTCCGCGGTCGACCGGGGGATAAATTTTTCTGACAATTCCTGGGATTACAACCAGGGGATAAGCGAAAAGCGCGTCGGGAAGGCCCTGAAAAATGGTTACCGCGATAAAGTTTTTGTGATGACCAAGTTTGACGGGCGCACCAAAGGATCGGCGCTGAAACAACTGGACGAATCGTTGCAGCGCCTGGAAGTGGATCACGTCGATTTATGGCAATTTCACGAAAATATCCGCCTCGAAGATCCCGACAGGTTTTTCGCCGAAGGTGGCGCGGTCGAAGCCATGCAGGAAGCCAAGAAAGCCGGAAAGATTCGCTTCATGGGTTTCACCGGCCACAAAGATCCCAGCGTGCATTTGCGCATGCTGGAAATGGCCGACAAACACGGTTTCAGCTTCGACACCGCGCAGATGCCGCTGAACGTGATGGACGCGCACTTCCGCAGCTTTGGCAAGGAAGTGGTGCCGGTTTTGGTAAAGAAACAGATGGGCATCCTGGGCATGAAGTCCATGGGCGACAAAATCATCTTGAAAGCCAAAGTGGTGACGCCTCTCGAGTGCCTGCAATATGCTTTGAGCTTGCCAACCTCGGTGGTAATTACTGGCATCGACAGCATGCCAATTCTGGACCAGGCATTTGAGGCCGCGAAAACTTATTCATCACTAAGCAAAGGCGACATAGAAGCAATCTTGAGAAAGACCGTCACCGTCGCGGCGGATGGCCAGTATGAGCCCTTCAAGACCACGCCCATCTTTGATTCCACCGCTGCGCATCCGGAATGGCTGGGATATGCCGCTCAAGCTTGAACTTGGTCATTATATTTTGCTTGCCCTGCCAGCCCCGCATCACGCGCTCGTCGCCACACGGCACGGTACCTGTTAACTTTCCCAGTGCTTGCCTGCTGGCTTTGCCACTACAGTAAAAATTTGCTTGGCCTACAGAAGTTGGGGGATACGCCATTCGAGCCTGGGTAGCAATACTCTTGCGCCAGCCGGGGGTACTGGTCTACGATGAAGCCCAATTGTTTGACGCGCGTCGAACGGCTCCCTCGGGAAATCTAAAAGGCAAGTCGTGGCGCGATCAACAATTGTTTTACAACGGGTGTGGATTCCAGGACGGGCGGCGCCGTCACCGCCTTAAATAATTCAACTTATTTTGTACCCGGCATTTTAAAGCACCGCATCATAAGCGCAGTGGCGAATTCAGGGGAGGAATATGATGTCCAAGTGGTGTCTAACCGTAGTGGTGAGCGCACTTCTCGCGCTTCCGAGTTTTGCGCGGCACAATAACAGCGGCGCGGCAGATGCGGTTCCAGTGACCACGGCGACCGCAGAAGAAACTTCCAATGCCAGCAACGCGGTGAATGTGGCGCCTGCGCCCGATTTTTTTGCCATGCCTGCGATGCCCAGAGCTACGCCTTTTCCCGGACCGGCTGCACAGGCCCCCGAGGAAGAACCGGGACGATTGGTTCCCCGATTCGAATTGGCATTCATGTATGAATATATAAACTTTCACCCCCAGGATCCTTTTTCAAATTTCAACAATCACGGCGGCACCGGGTCCTTTACGGTGAACGTATCGAGACATTGGGGCCTGACCGCGGAGGTTGGTGGGACGGATTTCAGTCGCGATCTGACGCCTATCGCGGGTAATCCTTCTCAAGAGGGTGGCTTTATAACTTACCTGTTTGGTCCGCGCTTGAATCTTCGCAGAGACCGCTTCGTGCCGTTCGCCGAAGTCTTAATTGGCGGTGCGCACGCAGGATCAGCCATGACCGGGGGTCCGACCCAATATACGTTTGCGCTGGCGGCTGGTGGCGGCGTGGATATCGTTTTGTGGAAAAATCTTGCGTGGCGCTTCGCGCAGATTGATTACCTGCAAACCAACTTTTCGGGTCCCGCGTTGAACGTCAATGGGCGTCAAAATAGCATCCGTGCCGCGACTGGCGTGGTGCTGCGATTTGGCATTCCGAACCCGCCTCCGCCGCCGAATCATCCCCCGGTGGCTGCTTGCTCCGCAAACCCGACATCCGTATACGCCGGCTCGGGTGACAGCGTGGCGATACACGTGACCGCCAGCGATCCCGACAATGACAACCTCACCTACAGCTACAGCGCGACGGGTGGGACTGTGGAAGGTACCGGTGCTGACGGCCGCTTCACCACCAACGGACTCAATGAAGGGACGTATACGGTGAACGTCAAGGTCGATGACGGCAGAGGCGGAACAGCAACATGCTCAGCGGACGTGAAAGTAGAACCCCGGCCTAACCGCCCACCGACAATCTCATGCTCTACCGACCGCAGCCCGATTATGCCGGGTGAGCGTACCGGAATTACATCTACCGCCAGCGACCCGGATAATGATCCGCTGACCTACAGCTACAGCGCTTCGGGCGGAACGGTCACCGGCGATGGACCTAAAGCCGAGTTTGACTCGACTGGCTTGCAGCCTGGCAGTTACACCGTAAAATGTTCCGTCAGCGACGGCAGAGGAGGCAATGCGGATGCCTCGACGACCGTCGATGTCCAGCAACCGCCGCCACCGCCACAGGCCACCAAGGTAGGCGATTGCAACTACGACAAGCCGGGCGCCTCGCGCGTAGACAATGTTTGCAAGCGCGTGCTCGACGACGTTTCGCTTCGCCTGAAGAATGACCCGAACGCCAAGCTAGTGATCACCGGCTATGCGGACCCACGTGAGCCACGAGCGGCCAAACTCGCCGATACGCGAGCCGATCTCGCCAGAAAGTTCCTGGGCGAAAAGGGCATCGACGCATCGCGCATCACTACTCGCACCGGGACGGCCTCGAAGGAGAAGGGCGCGGAGAAGGAAAATCGCCGCGTGGAGTTCATCTTCGTGCCGGAAGGTGCTACCTACTAAACTCACAAGCATGACGACGCCGAAATCTGGCGGCGTAATAGATTCAAGTTTTACGGCGGGCCTTCCCGGAAATGGGAAGGCCCGTTTCTTTGTGTGCCGAGCATGTGGCAGGGGAGAGCTGGCGACCGCTCCCCCTATGCCGATTTCCGGTACCGGTTCAAAAAAGCGTAAATATAAAGTAGGGAAATCTCGCTGGACCACCACAAATTCCTATAATGGTCGAAGGCAAATCAATTCGGGAAAACGCGGCAAGTTGATTGCTTATCAATGCCTCACCGCGGAATCGATAATTTCGCAGAGCTGCATAATCCCGAAGTGGTATTTACCAAAAGGTGATATTATAGGTATTGTACTGATTTTTGAATGGTTGACCATTTTCCTGAATTGGCACTGAGAGTGCTATAGCAATGGTGCGGCCGGAAAGCCAGGCAATTGTGGCGATGATCGAGGAAGTGGTTGTTCGTCCAGATGTCCTGCCCATGAATTTGCTGGTGGTGGACGACGAACAGTATGTTAGACAGTTGTGCGCCGATGTCGCCATGCAGAGCGGTATGAAGGTTACTACCGTCTCCACCGCCGAGGAAGCCATAAGCATTTTGGAGAATTCGGCCATCGACATCCTGATGACCGATTTGAAATTGCCGAAATCGAGTGGACTTGATCTGCTGCAGCGGGTGCACGACCAACACCGCGAAGTGGCTGTGATTGTCTTGACGCAATACGGAACCATCGATTCCGCCGTGGCCGCCACGCGGCTTGGAGCCTTGGACTACGTCACCAAGCCGTTTCGCGTTGAAGAACTACGCTCCCGCCTGGAACACGCCGCCCACGCGGTCGAATTACAACAGGAAAACCGCCTGCTCCGCGAGCAGTTGCGAACCAGGCCGGGGTTCGGCGGGTTGATTGGCGTCTCCTCCAAAATGCAGCGGGTCTACAAGATGATTGAGAAAGTGAGCCTGCACGAATACCCGGTGCTGATCTTGGGAGAGAGCGGTACCGGAAAAGAAATGGTGGCTCGCAGCATTCACTACTCTGGCCCGCGAAAAGACCGGCCCTTCGCCCCGGTGGACTGCTCCTCACTGGTGCCCACACTGATCGAATCGGAGCTTTTTGGCTATGTGAAAGGAGCCTTTACCGGTGCCATTCAAGCCAAGCGCGGATTACTGGAGGCCGCCCAAGGCGGCACGCTGTTCCTTGACGAGATTGGAGATATGCCCGTGGACTTGCAGGCCAAGCTGTTGCGAGCTTTGCAGGAACACGAGGTCAAGCCCGTGGGCTCGACCGAGAGGCGGCCGATTAATGTACGCATCATCGCCGCCACTAACCGCGATTTGGAAGCCGCCATTCGCAGCGGAGCATTCCGGCAGGACCTTTATTTTCGATTGAACGTGGTGCAGATGAAACTCCCCGCTTTGCGCGACCGCAAGAGCGATATTCCCCTGCTGGTCACTTCCTTTCTCGAAAAATTTTCTGGCATGCACGGAACCACAAAAACCATTACCGACGAGGCCATGCGACGGTTAATCACTTACGACTGGCCGGGAAATGTGCGCGAACTCGAAAATGCCATAGCCCGCTCCGTCGCGTTGGGCTCCGGACCTACGGTGGAAATGTCCGATCTGCCCAGCAACTTACATTACGGAACCAGCGAACGGGTCCCCGATAGCAATGAAATTCTTCCCTTGGACGAATTGGAACGTCGCGCCATCTTGAAAACCCTGCGCGAAACTTCTGGCGATAAACTGGCTGCGGCGCGCATGCTGGGAATTGGAAAAACCACCTTGTACCGCAAACTGAAGCAATACAACATGAAGCACGAAGAGAATTAAGATCACAAAATTGGAAGCAACAATTGAAGCAACGATTGGAAGCAGCTAACTCTTCACCTCTGAATTGCTGACTATCAAATCTCTATTTGCGCACCGCGTTTTTGACTGCGCCTTTTTAACACCAATGTTCAGATCCCCGAATGGCGGGCGTACCATGCGTTTGCCGTTGGTCAGACAAGTCTTTAGTAATTTCGTGCGATGGCTCCCGCCAACCCCTCTTCACGTTGTAGCCTATCGCCGGTAATTTGAAACTTCGGAAGCTCGACACATCATTACGAGTGAACGTTTGTCACGATTTCGTTTTGGGAATAACCGGAGATTCGAGTTTCGACATGGGATAAAGTTCCTCTTTTCTTCGCCTCGCTCGCTCGTAACTCGCTGATCCTGCCTAACTAAGTCTATCCACACTGTTGGTCTTAGCGATGCAATAGCAGACCCACAGCCTGCGTACATTTTATTCCGGCGGACGAGAAGTTTATCCATCGCCTCCGAGGGATGAGTGGGCACAGCATCAAGCATTGCCTGATTTGGGCAGGGAGTCTGGGCCGGAAATGAAAATGTGGAGTAAAAAAACGAATACCTCGGCAATTAGCGCGGCTTGCGCAGCCGGCCAAGAGCTGTCGCGCGAGAAACTGTTGCGAAAAACCTTATATAAGCTCGCACGCGACAGCAGTACCGATCGTATCGGTGTGTGGCTGGATGCCCCGGACACCGAAGGAATGGAAACATCGATCGGCCCCGGCCCAGAACCATTTCGCGGAATTGTCTGGGATCGCCAATCTCAAAACATACCGCTGGAATGGCAGAGACTTTCGGCCGAGCCGCCATTGCCTCACGAAGCGCTGTCCGCCGGAGAGAGCGTAGACCAGAGACTGGATCATGGCGCCTTGCCGGTCATCGGGCCATTGTTGGAATTACAACGCGCCATGTGGGTACCGGTGAAGCGCCGAGGCCGCTTGCGGGGAATTTTGCTCGCGGGCAGCCGGCGTAAGCACGGAAAGTTACCGGCAGAAGCACTGGAATCGGCCGCCTCGGAATTAGCGCTGGCGATCGAACTCGAAGAGGAACAGCAGTTGGCCCGGGATAGCCAGGTGGATTTGCTTTTGGCCCGCAAAACTCTCGACAGTTTGACCGGCTCGGAGATGCCGAGCCTGATTCTCGCTGCGTTGGTTGATGATTGTATCGCGCGCCCGCGATGCGACGGAGGCATGGCAATCAGATTTGCCGCCATTGGCTGTTTACAAAAACCGCCCGGCGATTCGACGCCTGCATCTCCGAGCTTCCCCTGGAAAAATGGCGATGCAGTGTGGATCAACGCCTTAGGAAGCAATCCCTGTGCAGCCATCTGGCGTAACGCGATAGAAACGCGGCGTTTGTCCAGCAGCGAAGGCTCCGTCGCAACTTCGCGGAGCGACGAGACCGCGCGTATTGTGGCAATTCCGCTGGAAGCGCAGAAAAAATTGATCGGAGTATTTGTGGTTGGCTTGGCCCCAGCCGCGACTTCGCAATCCAGCCTGGCCCGCTTGGAACTTCGTGCTTCGCTAGCGGCCGCGGCCCTCGAAGCGTGGAACCGCGATCAGGAATCGGCGCTGCGGAGGCACTGCGCAAAAGAGGTTACGGAGAGCGCCGGGACGGTCACCTTTCTTGATCTGCGGGGTATCGCCGGCGACAGCGTCGAGCCGAGGCCGCTTTTCAATACGCCACGAGTAACACCAAGAGAAAGCGCGGCAGACGACGGCTCCCGCGCGGAAACGGAATTAAAAAGTATTTTGCAGTGGCTCGATGAAGGGGTGATTTTATTTGACGCCGAGGAAAATGTGCGCGCCCTGAATTCGCGCTTTCTGCAGGTCGCCGGCCTGGATAGCTCCGATGCCGCGAAACTCCCCACCCTGGAGGATTTGATCTCGAAATTGTCGCCATCCTTCGCGGACCCTGGGAGTTTCGCGCAACGCTGGCGCAACCTGGCGCGTGGGATTGATGGCGGCATCCGCGAGGAGTTGGAGTTTCTGCGTCCCTCCGCGAGGATCGTGCAGCGCCTGTCGCGGCCGATTCTGGGCCCCGGCGGGCAACGCCTGGGCCGAGTGGAAATTTACCGCGATTTGACCACCCGGCGGGGTTTCCAATCCAAGTTGCTGCATACCGAGAAACTAGCGGCGCTTGGGCAGGTTATCTCCGGCGTCGCGCACGAGCTGAATAATCCCCTCACCAGTATTCTCGGCTATTCGCAGCGGCTGCTGCAGAAAGAACACACCGGGGGAAGGGACCGCGAGGTGCGCCACATCTTCGAGGAGGCGGAACGGGCGACCGCGATCCTGCGCCAGCTGCTTTGGAATGCGCACGAAACCAAGATGGAGATGCGCACCGTAGCCATCAACCAGGTGGTGCTGCAAGCCATCGAAGTACAACAGGCCAGCTTGGCCCAGGAACGCATTCACCTCGAGATGGATCTCGATGCCAGTTGGCCGCTGGTGCATGGCGACGCCGGGCAGCTGCAACAGGTGCTGATGAATTTAATTGGGAACGCGCGCCAGGCTTTGAACCATACCGGAAAAAGCGGAAGCATCCGCGTGCGCACCAAACAAATTGGCGACCAGCGCGTGTTGCTGGAGGTTGCCGATGATGGACCGGGCATTCCTGCGGAAACTTTAGGCCGCATTTTCGATCCATTTTTTACTACCAAGCCTGCGGGTGTCGGCACAGGGTTGGGATTAGCAATCGTGTTAGGCATCGTGCGGGAGCATGGAGGACATGTAAACGTTGCGAGCCCTCCAAACGGTGGAGCAATTTTTTCTATCGCCTTGCGTGCGGCCGGCAGCGTATCCAGAGCTACCAACCTCTTGAACGTCAACAGAGCGACGGTAATCTCGAAATCCTGGCCGGGAGACGGCGCTGATCCACGATTGGCGGCATCCAGAACCTTGCATCAGGGCTGCCGCATTCTGGTAGTGGAAGACGAACCAACCGTAGCGCGGCTGATTGCGGATGTTCTGGCGGATGAGGGCTTTCAAGTAGATGTGCAGCTCGACGGACACGAAGCCCTGCAACAAGCGGATCGCGAGACCTATGACCTGGTGATTTGCGATATGAAAATGCCCGGGCTTGACGGACAGCATTTCTATCAGGCTTTGGTCCAGGCCGGCAATCCGCTGAGCAAGCGCTTTCTCTTCGTCACCGGCGATGTAGTTGCGCAGCATACCCAGCAGTTCCTGGAACACCATCAATTGCCGCACGTAGCCAAGCCGTTTCGCATGGAGGAGCTGAAAGACAGTGTGCGCAGGCTGCTGAGCCAAGATTTTTCAGGTGAGTCCAGAACTCGGGAAGCTGGAACCAATGGATGAGGTGCGATGAACGTCAGATTCGACCCACGACAAACCCTGCTGGTTGTAAGCAACGACGCTTTGCTGTGCGCCGCGGCACGCCGCGCGCTGGAGTCCCGAAGGTTGGATGTTCAGGTGGCAGCTGTAAGCAGCGTGGAAACCGCGCTGCAAATTATTGAAGAAGCCGCGCCTGGCGTCGTTTTACTGGCCGAGGAATCAGGTTTACAGGGAGGCGGCCCGCCCATGCAACTGGACTCAGCGGTTCACGCGCTGGCGGCGTATGCGCCGGTGGTCGTCATGGGTCGAGCGGAGCGTGAAACGTCTCTGCAGGCCCTTATCGCTGCGGGGATAGCGGATTACGTTCCCCGCTCGGAGGGCTGCATGAGCGACGCATTGGATTTGCTGGAACACCGGCTCGCTCGTCGCCAGCAAATCTCGGAAAGCATCCCTGCAAAGGCGGCCGAGGATCGTTCCAAAGATTTTGCAGAAATCTTGCGTCACGAATTAAATAATCCGTTAACGGGCATTCTGGGTAATGCCGAACTCCTCCTCGCGGAAATCGCCCGTAAAAAGGATGGAAAGCTTCCATATGGCGGGCTGGAGCGGGTCGAGACGATCGCGGCGCTGGCGATGAGAATGCGCGAAACGGTAAGACAGTTGAGCCACGAATGGGAAACGAGAAACGATCCGGTGCGGCAAGCTTGAGCGACAACGTAAGCGCGACACAAAGTTGTGTTCACACGATTGCCTCTGCTCGATGCAGACTCTCCGAACCCACGGCTTTTCCCCGGTGACTTCCGGTATCGCTAGCTTCAAAGCTCAGGAGCGGAATAGCACGGATTCGCGGTGGAACATTTTTACCGCGATAAAGATCGCCGCGCCCCCGTACAGGCAGGTGGAGAGAAAAATCAGCGCAATAGAATTCCAGTGGTAGTTTCCGGCAATCAAATCTTTACAGAGTAGACTCACGTTCAGAATGGGCACCAACGACAGTCGTGGAGTGAGCTCTATTCCCGGCAGCATGGCCGCGATGGCCGGAACGACGACCACTATCATTAGCGGCGAAATGTAGCTTTGCGCCTCCTTATAGCTCTTGGCGAACAGCGCGATAGTCAGCAAGGCCGCGGAAAACATCACTGCCAGCGGCAAAGCCACCAAAAAAACAGCAAGAACCGCGACAAGGCCAATCTTGATGTGCATGGCAGACCCGGAGGACTGGTCCTGAAAATGTTGAATCACCCACGAAGAAACCCCCATGGATGTGACCGAGAGCGCCGCCGTAACCAGCGAGGCCGTCAGCACGAGGAGAAACTTACCGAGCACCAGGTGCGTTCGCGAAATTGGGCTGGAAAGGATGGTCTCCATCGTGGCGCGCTCTTTTTCTCCCGCTGTAAGATCCATGGCGGGGTACATTGCGCCAGTAAGGCACATGATGATGACCAGATAAGTAATAATTCCACCGACCGTTTCTCCCGCGACCTTTTCCGCTGATACGACGTTTTGCTGCTTGATGACAAAAGGCTTCAAAAAGCTGGCCGGCAATTTCTGGACGGTGAGCCGGTCACGCGCCAGGTTGTCGCGGTATTCATTGAAAAAATCTTCAATGCGTTTCGCAGCGGTCGTAGATTTCAGGTCTCCCGAATACATATAAATTTTCACTGGCGCGAAGTCAGTACCCGCTCCTGTCTGTAAACCAGGAGGAATTTCCACCGCGGCGCGAATCTTTTTATTGGAAATGAGGTCCACGTAGTTGGTGGGCTCTGAAACCACGATCAAATTCTTGCTCTTTACCAGGTTGGTTATGATTGACGGAGAGTCAGTTCCACCCAGGATCATTATTCTTGCCGGTTCTCGATCAGCTTCCTCGATGAGGCCGGCAACCACGTAGCCCACCCCCACGGTCAGTATCGGAAAGAGCAGAATGGGAACGAGAATGGTGGAGATCAACGTGCGCCGGTCGCGCAGGGCTTCCAGCAACTCTTTGCGATAGACAATGCCGATATCCCGCGCGGACATCCTCAGGAAACCTCCACGCCCGCGTGCGGAGCCACATGCGCGGTTACGATTTTCACAAAAATTTCTTCCAGATCTTTTTCCTGATACTCTTCGCGTAGTTGCGTGGGAGTACCCTCGGCGAGCAGCGATCCGTTGTGGATAACCCCGATCACGTCGCACAGCTTTTCCACTTCACTCATCACGTGAGTGGACAGAATTACGGTTTTGCCAGTTTGGCGGCATTCGCGAATGAACGCCACGATCGTGCGCGCGGCCATAATATCAAGCCCCAGCGTGGGCTCATCAAAGATCATAACCGGAGGATCATGAACGAGGGTCCGCGCAATAGAAGTTTTTTGTTTCATACCCGTGGACAGCTTGTCGCACCGCCGGTCGCGGAAAGAATTCATATCCAGGCGATCGAAAATGTCATCGATGCGCTTCTTTAGCGTAGCTTCGCCCAGGCCATTAAGTCGCCCAAAATACTCGACCATTTCCTGCGCGGTAAGCCGTGGATAAAGGGCCGTCGCGGTAGAGAGAAAGCCGACGCTGGCGCGAACTTTTTCCGGATCTTCGACGATGTCGTGGCCAAATACCAGCGCGGTTCCATCGGAGGGCTCGAGGATAGTGGCGAGCATGCGGAGCGTCGTGGTTTTACCCGCGCCATTGGCGCCCAGCAAGCCATAAATGCTGCCGGGCCGGCAGGTAAAACTGACGTTTTCCACCGCGCAAATATCGCCGCGTTTTTTGTCGTGGAAGCGCTTGGACAAGCTACGGGCTTCGATCATCGCCGGGGCCTCGCGTTTAAGGGTTAGGACCCCAGTGTACTACGTGCGGACACATCGAAAGCTACGTTTGGGGTATCCGCATTCCGGTGTGCAAATCGTGATGCGGCCATTGGCACGCCGGCTAGTAACCTAATACCTCGCCGCTGGCGCTAGATAGCTTGTGGACCGAACGCAGCATCTAATTCTGAGGTCCCACTCAGTCGGCTCAGGTGCCAGTAAAGCAATCCTGCCGTCACCGTTATGGAGAAAGATACAAGCGCCTTGCTAGAATGGGGTATTCTGCCGTGTCATCCATCACCACAACTCAACAGGCGGCCAGCTGAATGCCTTCGGCGTAAAGTAATCGGCAGCCTGGCGGGTAAATCATAACGAACGAATTGGGCGAAACGCGATGAACAGGGAAAATGGATCAGCGTAAGCTGCGCAACCGGATATTGCTATTTCTGGTGGTCGCCGGGATTGTGGCTTACGTTTTGGTGCGCCTCAGCGGACGGGAGCCGGTCGCCAAAATTGCCGCTGTCACCCCCGTGCGGGACAACCTCGTTTCCTCCATTTCCAGCAATGGAAAAGTTGAACCCATCTCACCGTTTGTGATGCGCGCCCCACTGGATACTTTTGTGGACAAAGTAACCGGAGTGGAGGGCCAGCAAGTCAAAAAGGGTCAGCTCTTGCTGGAATTGAACGTGATGGATGCGCGGGCCCAGCTTGATGATGCCGAGGCCCGTCTGCTGCGCGCGAGAGATGAATTGCGCGCGGCTCATAGCGGCGGCAAATCCGACGACGCGGCGCGGGTTGCCGCAGATCTTGCAAAAGCGCAAGGAGATCGCGATCGTCTCCTGAGAAATCACGACGCCCTGGAAAGGCTGATTGCCAAGCAAGCCGCTACCAGCGATGAGCTGGCCGCTAACGACCTGGCGCTGAGTAATGCGCAGGCCGAAGTGAAGAGACTCTCTGCCGCAAAACAGGAGTTCGAACGCGGGGTCAAGCTGGATGCTGGACGCACTGCGTTACAGGTGCAGCAAATCCAAAGCGAAATTGCGTCCTTGAAAGCCAAGGTCGCCAGCGCGCGAGTCACCGCGCCTACCGATGGAACTTTGTATTCGCTGCCGGTGAAGACTGGCGACTACGTGAAGACCGGCGATCTCCTGGCGGAAATGGCGGACTTGCATCGCGTCCGCGTGCGCGCCTTTATCGATGAACCAGAGCTCGGGGGGCTGGTCCCTAACGAGCCGGTTAAGATCACCTGGGACGCGCTGCCAAATCGCACCTGGACGGGCAGAACAGAAGTCATTCCCAAACAGGTGGTGCCGCACGGAACCCGCAGCGTCGGAGAATTGCTGTGCGCGGTGGATAACCAGAAGTTGGAATTGCTCCCCAATATTAATGTCGACGTGAAAATCCATTCGAACGAGAGAATGAACGTGTTAACTGTGCCACGCGCCGCCGTGGATGCCGAGAGCGACCATAGGTATGTCTTTGTAGTGACTGAAAGTGCGCTCGGAAAATCCCGCTTGGCACGGCGAGAAGTTCAGTTAGGAATTGCCGATTCGACAAATTTTGAAGTCATCAGCGGCTTGCAGGAAAACGAGATGGTGGCGCTGCCGGGCGATGCCGTCTTGCACGACGGCATGGCGGTAAAGATTGTGAATACCGATTCCGCATATGTACGGGGCCATTCGGATGGCCGGTAGGCTAAGGATTGTGCTGGGGGCAGCTATTCTGGCGTTGGTAACTGGGGTATCGGTAGCTGGCGCTCAAGCCTTGCAAGACAGCGGTTTGGAAGCCGGGCGGCGGGCTTATGAACTGAGTGATTACGAAAAAGCCGTAAAGGTTTTGCAGGATGCTGTGGCGAAAAGCCCGCGCGATGGAGAAGTTCTCTTCCTGCTGGCGAAAAGCCATTTCGAGTTGCGACAATTTGACGCGGCCGTGGCGAACGCTGAAAGGGCCGTCGCCGTGGCGCCGGGAAATTCGATATACCACGAATTGCTGGGCCGGTCGTTTGGAGAAAAGGCCTCTAAGAGTTCCTGGTTCTCGGCCTTGTCATTAGCCAGGAAAGCGCAGCAAGAGTTCGAAACCGCCGTTCGACTGAACCCGAAAAATTATTCCGCGTTTCAAGCGCTCATCGAATTTGATTGCGCCGCTCCGGGCATTGTCGGCGGAGGAGAAGATAAGGCACTACTAAAAATCGAACAGTTAACGGCAATGGACGAAGCTGAGGGCCACTACGCGGCAGGCAATTGCCGTCGGCAAAAAAAAGATTATCCCGCCGCCGAAGTGGAATTCGATAAAGCTCTCGTCAACGCCAAATCGCCGGAGTTGATCTTTGATATTGGGGACTATGCGATGAAGCGCAATCAACCGCAGCGCTTGTTGGCCGTAGTCGCAGCCGGGCAGCAGGCTTCGTCCGGCGACCCGAGGACGAAATTCTATCGCGCTACTGCCTTGATCCTGCTAAAGCAAAAACCAGGCGAGGCCGAATCACTACTTCGCGAATATTTGAGTACTGCTCCGAGGCGTACTGGTTACCCGCGCCCAGCTTCGGCCCACGACTGGCTCGGGCGCTTATTTGAAAATCAAAACAATCGCGACGCGGCCGCCCGGGAATACGCGACCAGCTTGCATGTGGATCCCAAAGACAAAACCGCTCAGGAAGCTTTGCGACGCCTTGGGAAGGCCTGAAAATGCATTTGCGTGAAACGGTGTCTGTAGCCTTCGACGCACTACGCAGCAACAAATTGCGCGCAGCGCTGACCTCCCTGGGTGTGATTATCGGCAGTGCTTCCATCGTACTGGTGGTTACCGTGGCGCTGACCAGCAAGAAATTCGTAATTTCGCAAATTGAAGGCGTTGGTTCCAACCTGGTCTGGGCGGAAATGGTGCATGCCGCGGGGAAAGCAGAGCCGCTCAGCCACGAAATTACCATGGGCGACATGGAGGAGATGGGGGCCATGCCCGGTGTTGTGGCGGTTGCCGGAACGCGAGAGCTTCCGATGTCCGTGGTGGTTTCGGGCGTGGAGCGGCCGGTCAATCTGATTGGAGTGACTGAAGGCTTTCAAACCATCCGTCGATTGGTGATTTACCGCGGGCGCTATTTCGATTCTGAAGACATGAAATCGCGCGGCAAGGTCTGTCTGATCACCAAGGACTTGTCCGAACGTGTTTTTGGCCTGGAAAACCCCATCGGGCGTCCCATTCGCATGGGTGAATTGACATTCACAGTGATAGGAGTTTTTCGCGAGCGCGTGGCCACCTTTGGACTATCTGAAATTCAAAAAGAGTCGGTAATAATCCCGCTGGGCCTAATGAAGTACTACACCGGCGAAGATGTTTTGCGGGTGTTGTATGCGCAGGCCGTGAGTCCCGAAGCGGTGGCTGGCGTCGAACGCGAAATGACGCAGGTATTAAAAAACAGGCACCCCTTGGATGCGGAATACGATGTGCAAACCCTGGTGGCCATATTGGGTGCTGCGAGGACCATCTCTCTTGCGCTAACCGTCGTTCTGTTGGTAATTGCGGCCATTGCGCTGTTGATCAGCGGAATCGGCATCATGAACATCATGCTCGTAACCGTGAAAGAGCGCACCCGCGAAATCGGCATTCGCAAGGCCATCGGTGCGGCCTACAAAGAAATTCTCTATCAATTCTTGATTGAAGCGTTTTTGATCAGTGGCGGTGGCGCCGTCTTGGGTATTTTGATCGGCTTGGCAATACCGGTAAGTATTCAACCTCTGATACCGGGAAATTTGCGAGTGCCGGTTTCGGGCACTAGCGTAATCGTAGCGTTCGTGGTGTCGTGCTCGACAGGGCTTTTCTTCGGATATTTGCCGGCCAGCCAGGCCGCCAAGCTTCAGCCCATCGAGTCTTTGCGGTATGAGTAACAGTCTGCGATTAAAAAAGGCCCATTAGAAATCAAGTTATGCGCAAATGAGGTGCAACCGTGGCTCAACTAAACAGTCTGTCAAAGCGTGCCCGAATTGTCGGACCCCCATGCGCGATTTTTGCACTGGGCCTATTTGGTGTCGCTGCCTGCTACGCGCAAAATGCTTCCAACGCCAAAATCACATTGGCGATTAGTAATGGCACGCAACAAACTTTGGGCGATTCCACGCAACAATCCACGTCAGCGCAAGATGCCCCCGCGCTCACGCTGCGACGGGCCATTGAGCTCGCGCTTCAGAATAGTAAAGACCTTCAATTAGCAAAGATCCAATCGCGTTTATCCGATCGTTCCGCGCTGATCACCAGAGCACAGTTCATGCCGAATTTGTATATAGGTTCGGGCCTCGGATATACCAACGGAATTCCTGAAACCCCCGGCGGCCGCGCACCGGCTATTTTTGATGTGACCTATACGCAGGAGGTATTGAACGAGCCTTTACGCGGTCAGGCCAAAGAGCTTCAGGAGCAGGCCAGATCACAGAAAATTGCGCTGGAAGAAGTGCGAGATAGCGTAATCGTGCGCACTGCGATGGCCTTTCTGGAGCTCGGCAAAGTGCGGCACTCGCTGGAACTGTTGCGAGCCGAACAGGAAAGCGCTGACAAAATTTTGCAAGTGACCACCGGTAGAGAAAGCGAAGGATTTGAATTGTCGATCGAAGTCACCCGCGCCCAACTTACTAAAGCGCAAGTAGTACAACGCATTTTGCAGTTGGAGGGACGGCAGGATGAATTGGAAGTATTTCTGCGCGCGCAAATTGGGCTTGCAGCGGATTCCACGATAGAGGTTTTGCCCGAAGATCTGCCCGGGCAAGCGGAACAAGAGGGTGCCAATCTTGTCGCGATGGCCATGCAGGATAACACCAGCCTGCGACTGGCCGAATCGGATGTGCGAGCCAAGGGATTTCGCTTGAAAGGCGAGAAGCGCGGTTATTTTCCGACCTTGGAGTTGGTGAGCATATACAGCTTGCTCGGCAGGTTCAACAATTACGATCAATTCTTCAAGACCTTCCAACGAAATAATTTCAACGCCGGCATTCAGGTGAACATGCCCATCTTTAGCGCGAAGACCAAAGCAAATATAGGCCTTGCCGACGTGAATTTGGAAGCTTCAAAGGCCAGCTTGAGCAATAAAAAAACCGAGGTTACTGCCGATGTGCGGCAGAAGACCCGAAGTGTGCGGGAAAAAGATGCTGCAAAAGAAGTGGCCCGGCTGCAATTGCACCTGGCGCAGCAGGATGTAGCGGTTTTTCAATCGCAATACGCCGAAGGCAAATTGAATCTGCGCGAAGTGGAACGGGCGCGGCTCACCGAGAGCGAGCGTTGGATGGCTTATCTGGATGCCAACTTCGCCCGGCAACAAGCGCAACTGGAGTTGTTGCGAACCGCTGGGCAACTCAACAAAGTCTGGCAATAAGAAAAAAAGTGGCCATAAGAAAAATCAGTGCGCGCAAGGTCTCATCGAGTAAATCTGCGTCCAAATCAGCCGCCGCTCACAAATCGAACACCAAGAAAAAATCGGATCCGCTGAACAGCGATCACCTTGAATTTCTGTCGAACGCCCTGCTGATGTTGAACAAAGGTTTCGAACATCTGCCTGCATTTAAAAATGATGTGCCGGGCTCGCAGCGGCTCGGGGACGTTCTCACCGCAACTGCTGAACGTCTGCGAGACAATTACCCCTATTTTCATCCTTTGTACGCCGGCCAGATGTTGAAGCCTCCCCACCCAGTGGCACAACTTGCCTATACCTTGGCGATGACCATCAATCCTAACAATCATGCGCTCGATGGCGGGCGCGCCACGTCGGCCATGGAAAAACAGGCCGTCGCGCAAATCGCGGCCATGTTTGGCTGGACAAAATTTCTCGGCCATTTGTGTAGCGGGGGAACGATGGCCAATCTGGAGGCTCTGTGGGTCGCGGGGCAGTCCGCGCCGGGAAAAACAATTTTGGCCAGTTCGCAATCGCACTACACTCACCAGCGCATCAGCAAAGTCTTACAATTACCATTCGAAACAATTTCGTCCGACACCCGCGGGCGCATTGATTTGAAACTTCTTGAAAAACGGTTAACTCACAGCGACGTTGGGACCGTGGTAGTGACCATGGGAACGACCGCGATCGGCTCCGTCGATTCACTGCATGAAATTGTTGCCCTGCGTACCAAACACAATTTCTGCATTCACGCCGACGCGGCTTACGGCGGATATTTCACCCTGCTGGAAAATTTGGAGCCGGATACTCAAAAGGCCTTCGCTGCGATGGGTGAGGCTGACTCCATCGCCATTGATCCCCACAAGCACGGTTTGCAGCCTTATGGATGTGGGTGTATTTTGTTTAAAGATCCCGCAGTCGGCCGCTGGTACAAGCACAATTCTCCTTATACCTACTTCACTTCGACCGACTTGCACCTCGGCGAGATCAGTCTGGAGTGCTCCCGTCCCGGTGCGGCCGCGGCGGCTTTGTGGGCTACGCAAAAGCTCTTGCCGCTAACGGAGCGAGGGGAGTTTGCTCAAGGTTTAGCCCAGGGCAGGGAAGCGGCGCGAACGCTGCATGACCGACTACACGCCGACAAGCGCTTCATCACACCTTTCCCGCCAGAGCTGGACATAGTGATTTTTGCATTACGCGCCGAAAGCGTGAGCACTACTTCGCTTCTTTCGCGGCAGATTTTCGAGGCTGCTGCCAAGCGAGATCTACATCTGGCCCTGGCTGATCTGCCCGTCGATTTGTTTCCGAACCTCCCGTCCAACATGAAGCGCGATCGCCAGACCATCAACTGCCTCCGTTCGGTTCTGATGAAGCCTGCGCATTTTGACTGGCTGGACCAGATTTGGCAGCGAATTTTGATATCCGTCGCCGACGTCGTAAATTCAAAAACAGCAATTTAGAGCAGCAGCAAATAATCCCTATGTTTTGCGCCGCTACACCCCGCAAGTCCCACTCACTGCTGTATTTAACCGCTTGATGCGCGATAGCACCCAATGGGAGAAAGTTTTGAGGGGATCACTCTAATTCGGTTAAACTCATAGCTAGTGTCTTGGGCCTGCGTCCTGTCCAGCTTACTTGGGAACGCTGCGGCGCTGAAGTTTGCGCAATCTAGATCGATATCTGGAAGCTGAGGGTTAAGAATGCCTGATGTAATGAAAACGTTGCTGTTAAACCCGCCGAGTTTTGAAAATTTCGACGGCGGCGCAAGCTCTCGTTGGCCCGCAACCCGCGAGATCGAATCCTATTGGTATCCTGTTTGGCTCACCTATCCAGCCGGCATGATTCCCGGAAGTCGTCTGCTCGATGCCTCGCCGCACAAGGTCAACTGGCAGCAGACCGTGCAGATTTGCAAAGACTACGAATTCCTCATTTTGTTTACCTCCACCGTGGGATTCGAGAGCGACATCAAGCTCATTCGCAAGATTAAAGAATCCAACCCCAGCATGAAGATTGCCTTCGTCGGTCCGCATGGCCACATCAAGCCCGATGAAACCCTGATGGCCAGCGAAGACATCGATTTTGTCACCCGTGGCGAATTCGACCATTCCGTTGTCGAATACGCGTGCGGCAAACCGCTCAGTGAAATCATGGGCGTCAGCTACCGCAAAGACGGCAAGATCGTCCACACCCCGCCTCGCGAGCAATTGCACACCGCGGAGCTCGACGCGTTGCCCTTCGCCACAGATATTTACAAGCGCGACCTGCAAATTGAGCGCTACAACGTGCCGTTCCTCTTGAATCCTTACGTGTCCTTTTACACCACTCGCGGCTGCCCGGCGTTATGCACTTTCTGCATGTGGCCCCAAACGATTTCCGGACACGCGTGGCGCACCCGTTCCACCGAAAACGTAGCGCGCGAAGTAAAGCAAGCCATCGAATATTTTCCGCAAATGAAAGAAATTTTCTTCGACGACGACACCTTTAACATCCGCAAGGACCGCGTCCTCGATCTTTGCACCAAGTTCAAGCCGCTGAAATTTCAGTGGTCCTCCACGGCCCGCGTGCACAGTGATTACGACACCCTGAAAGCCATGGCGGATGCTGGCGCGCGATTGTTCATCGTCGGATTCGAATCCGGCGATCAGCAAATTTTGAAAAACATCAAAAAGGGCGCGACCGTGGAAATGGCCCGCACCTTCATGAAGAATTGCCGAAAAGTTGGTATTCGCGTTCACGGCGATTTCATCATCGGGCTGCCCGGTGAAACTCGCGAGACCATTCAGAAAACCATCGATTTCGCCAAGGAACTCGATCCCGAAACCATTCAGGTTTCCATCGCCCATGCCATGCCCGGCACGGAACTGTATGCCTCCATGGCCAAGGAAGGCTTCCTGAAGGTCGAAGCACTTGCGGACATGGGCGGACACCAGTTACCGCACATTGAATATCCGCATCTCTCAAAGGCCGAGATGATGTCCGGAGTAAATCGCTTTTACGATGAATATTATTTCCGTCCTAAAGTGGTATGGCGCATCGTGAAAGAAGCTCTCTGGGATGGTCACGAACGCAAGCGCTTGTACCACGAAGCCACGGAATTCTTAAAACTCCGAGCGGAACGTTTGAAATGGGCGCGTGAAGGCGGCGACGGCAGCAAGCCCTTGGTCGCAGTCTCGCAGGCACCGTCGGCCTCCGGCAACGACTAACCAATAAAAAATGTCTCAAGAGCGAAAGCTCCGTTTGAAGACGCTGGTAATGGTCTTCGCCATGATGGTGTGTGCTACCACTGGCGATTCCTTGCTAAAGCGCGGTATGACCGAGATCGGTCCGGTCACTTTGGACCATGCCGGACTCTTCCAGGCCTTTCGGTTGGCCATGACCAGCCCAACGATCTGGCTCGCCATCCTTTTTCTGATCGGCTTCATGCTTTCCAATATGACCGTGCTCAGTTGGGCGGACTACAGCTACGTGATGCCTGCGTCAGCGTTTGGCTACGTAGCCGTCACTTTTGTCGGCATGACTCTGCTTGGCGAGACCGTTTCTCCCCGGCGTTGGGTAGGCGTAACGCTCATTTGTGTCGGCGTTTTTCTGGTGGGGCAAACCAAGCCCAGCACCAGCGCCGTCGCTGAGGCAGTGCAATGATTCGCACTGCTGCTACGCTCGCGATTTTTGTGCTGTCCGGCTCCGCAGGTGAACTGGCCGTAACCTACGGCATGAAAAAAGCTGGCGCTCCGGACCATTTGCGAATCCAACAGGTCATCAGTTTTTTGGGCCGCGCTTTTCGCAACGGATGGTTTTGGGTGGGCGTCCCGCTGATGGCCTTATCTTTTTATTTGTTGATGGTGTTGCTGTCGTGGGAGCCGATCAGCCTCGTGATTCCTGCCTCAGCCTTGAGTTATGTAGTCGGCACGCTCGGCGCAAAATATATTTTAAAGGAAGACGTGAACGGCGTCCGCTGGGCTGGCGTGCTTCTGGTTTGCATAGGCGTGGCTGTCGTGGCTGCCGGATAATTCCGACATGAGCAAGCGACCATGATTCATCTCCACCACGGATGGGTCGTCGCGCTACTCGTAGTCGCTGCTTTTCCCCTGATCTATTACCTGCTGGCTATTTTTGCCGCGTTGTCCTTTTCTCGCAGAGCCAAAGCGCAGGCTCCTTCAATGCCAACATTTGAGCCCCCGGTGAGTATCTTGAAGCCTGTGCACGGCGTCGACTTCGCCTCCTACGAGAATTACGCGAGTTTCTGCACCCAGGATTATCCCGAGTACGAAATTCTTTTTGCCGTTAACGAAGAAAGCGACCCGGCGATAGCCGTTGTAGCCCAGTTGATTACTGACTATCCACAGAGGCATATCAACCTGTTGATTGGCGCGGAATTCTTCGGTGCCAATCAAAAGGTCAACAACCTCGTGCGCTTAACCCGTGAAGCTAAGTATGAAGTTTTGGCGCTGAGTGACGGCGATGTGCGCGTGGGCCGGAACTATCTTCGCAATGTGGTGGCGCCGTTGCGCGATGAAAATGTCGGAGCTGTAACGTCATTTTACCGGAGCATCGCACAGAATAATCCTTATGCCGAGCTCGAAGCCGTCGGAGCTTCTAGCGATTTTTTCGCCGGTGTCCTGATGGCCGCGTGGACGGAAGGCGTCAAATTTACACTCGGAGCTTCGGTCGCGGCGACAAAAACGTGGATGCGAAAAATTGGCGGCTTCGAAGCCATCGCCGCTTTCCTGGCGGATGATTACGAGATCGGACGCCGCGTCGCGCAGGCCCACGGACGAGTGGTGCTTTCTCATGAAATCGTCTCGACCATGTATCCGGCGCAAACGCTTCGTAGTTTTTGGCAACATCAGTTGCGTTGGGCTCGCACTGTCCGTTTGTGCCGTCCCGCTTCGTATGCCGTACTGCTATTTACGCAGGGACTGCCTTGGGTCATCGCCGCCGCTGTGCTAGCGCCCGCGCACTGGATCGCCGCTTCGTACTTACTTGCGTATTTGGTATTGCGATTCACAATGGCCTGGCTCGTGGGCGTGTCGGTGGTTGGTGACGGAGTGGTGCGCCGCCGCTTGTGGCTCGTACCGTTGTGGGACGCCATACATTTTGTAGTGTGGGCCGCGAGCTTCGCGTCCAATCACGTAGTGTGGGGCAACGTTGAGTACGTGGTCGATCGCGGCCGGATGAAACCAGTCGTGCCATGATTAACATTGCCCGTGGTATCTCGACCATCGAGCATACTGCTGTAGCCTGCATCATCGAATCATCAAGATAACTGTGGGCAGCGCCTGTCAATTGGTTGACGCCCTCAGCGATCCCGATTAAATTAGGTAAGATGAATCGTGGCTGCCGGCACAGCCGGATGTGTCACGATTCCTTTTTATTCCTCCCGGCTGGGAGGTCGTCCAATTGGTAGGACTCCAGACTCTGAATCTGGCTATCCTGGTTCGAGTCCAGGCCTCCCAGCCAAATTCCTTTTCCTAAAACCGTTCGGCATTGCTGCATCTTAAGCTGATACGAAAGACCATATCTAATGCTGGTATCGAGTATGGTATCCTGACGGTATATGGGTACTGCTCGCAAGATTACTGTAGAGGTGCCGCTGGAACTTCTGGAAAGGGCTCAAGAAGCAAGCGGCGCTGGTGTTACCCAGACTGTCCGTACTGGGCTACAGCTGGTTGCGGCCTCGCGGACTTATGCTCGCTTGCGCAAACTCCGAGGGAAGGTTCGGTTCTCGCGGACCGCCGCCGAGCTCAAGGCTGACCGGTGATCGCGGCGGACACGAGCACCTGGGTTGCGTTTCTGGAAGGGATTGGTGGTGAAGATACGGATTGGCTCGACCGCGCCTTGGAGGATCGTCAGTTGGTAATGGTGCCCGTCGTGCTCACCGAGCTTTTAAGCGACCCGAAGCTTCCTTCCGATGTTACCGAAACAATTGCAGAAGTGCCTCTGATCGAGATCGCATCCGGTTATTGGCAAAGGGCGGGAGCGTTGCGGGCTAAGGTGCTCGCAAAGCGCCGCAAGGCTAGGCTCGGCGATGCGCTGATCGCCCAGAGTTGCATCGATCAGGGCATTCCCCTGATCACACGAGACCGCGACTTCCGCGCGTTCGCCGAAACCGCTAACCTGAATGTTGTTTTTGGGACCGGACCCGGCCGATCTTGAGCGTGTCAGACAAACTTACGAAGATCTATTTTGATTTCGATGAACTCACTTTGAAATTGAGTTGAGATCGACCCAGGCGTTCCGCTTGGACGATTCCAACGTGGCAGCGATGACGTCGCAGAGAGGTTTGTGGTTTTCACGGCGGGCGTAGATTTGCTCGGCCAGATCGGTACGGATCTGGACGAAACCTTCGGGACAATTAATCTCCCTATGGCAGCTCGACTCGAAACTTCCCTTTGTTAAAAACCACGTCAGTGCGCTTATAATCGTGCCACTCCCACCCGCTGCGCGACGAACGGCATGTCAAACTCACGATATCCGTGGCAATTGTTAGCAATCGCCGCCATCAGCGTTGTTGGAAATTTTTATCTCGGATACTACATCCTGTTCGGCTTGGCAGGGGACGGTGTCGATGTAGTGGGCAAAGCCGGGCGAGTGGTGGTGACCGCAATCTGGAGTCCGCCGGCAGAACACGCCGGACTGCTTGTCGGCGATGTGTTATCAGAAGTCAACGGGCAACGTATCGGAACTGAGGTCGACTGGCTGGCGCAACGCATGAATTTCGAACGCGACAAGCCCATCGCGATTCGGGTGCAGCGCGCGGGACAGCCCGTTGATCTGAAGATGGTCGTCCACGGACGAGTTTGGGATCAACTCGACCGCGCGGCGAAAACCTCGCAGATTATTTTCCTCTCGAACAAGTTCATCACCCTCGTGATTGGCCTTTTCGTTGTATTCAGCCGCCCGAAGGACCTGGTCTCTCGAATAGGCGGATGGGTACTGGTAGCCATGGCCACGGTGTACGAACCGTTCCCAGACGGAATGGCCGCCTCCGTGCGTGTGTTGCCATCTGTGCTGGCTATAGCGGTAATGCTGGTGCATGTGAGCGCTGCGATTCGCACGCCGCTCCTGGCGGGATTTTTCTGCCTATTTCCAAAAACTTTATTTACTAAACGATGGATTTGGGCGCTGTTCGTTGTAGGGCCCCTGGTAGCGATGATGTACTCCCTGTATCTGTTGGCTCGAACCGTGTACGACCCGGGCCATTTGAGTGGTTTGGCGCCGAGATGGGTGTTAACCGCATTTGGACTGCAGAGCCTCCTATACCTGTTAATTGCAGTGGTTGTCATACCGGTGAATTACTGGCGATTGGAATTAGTGACTGACCGCCGGCGATTTCGTGTGGTCTCCTACGGTGCGCTCCTGGGAATGGTGTTCTATCTGCCCAGAGTGGTCGAGTCGGCGGCCCTTGAAACGAATCCGGTGTTGTCACAATTCTGGGACTCCCCGACCGCCACTTTAGTGTCCAATCTCGGGGCGCTGATTTTTCCATTTTCCTTTGCATACGCGATTTTGCGGCAGCGATTGTTCGACGTACGGGTCATCATTCGAAGAGGCTTGCAGTACGCCATGGCCCGCCGTTTTCTCCTGGCACTGCCGGTGATGGCGGCAGGATTGTTGGCGGTGGATCTAATCCTTCATGGAAACGAACCGCTGTTTGAAGTTCTGAAATCGCACGGGGCAGTGTACGTCGCCATTTGTGCGGTAGCCGGTTTGGCATACGGGCAACGACTAACGTGGCTATCGGGGTTGGACCGCAGATTTTTCCGTGACAAATATGATGCGCAAAAACTGTTTAGACAAGTTGTGGAGGATACCCGTCACGCCGCGAATGTCGAGGAGGTGGCGGCCAGTGTTGTGACTCGCGTGGCAGAAGCGCTCCACGCGGAATTCTGTGCGTTGCTGGTGCGCAAGCCCACGGAATCGTTGTATCACGTCGTGGCCGCGGCGCCCGCCGGTTCGCTGGCCGCTGATTTGCCCGCCACAAACAAATTGGTTCCACTGGTGCGCATGCTGGATCGCCCGGTACCCATCATGCTGGCCGAGAGCGGCTGGCTGGGACAGCAGTTGCCGCAAGTGGATAAAGACTTTCTGCACAGCGCGCGCATCGATTTGTTGGTGCCTGTGGCACTGGCGGAAGGCAGCACAGAAGCATTGATTGTGGTCGGCGCAAAACGATCCGAGGAACCTTACAGCACTGAAGACACGAGCCTCCTGGAAAGTCTAGCGAGTGCGGTGGCGCTCTTGCTGATACGCGGTGCCTCGGCGATGCTCGGACGTTCGCTTGAGGAATGTCCGGTGTGCGGGGTTTGTTACGACACCGGAACTACCACATGCGAAAAAGATGATTCGTTACTCACGCTTGTGCCAACTCCACGAATGCTTGGCCAACGATACCGTTTGGAAAAGCGGCTTGGCCAGGGAGGAATGGGCAAAGTCTATTGCGCCACAGATGTCTCCTTGAACCGCACCGTCGCGGTAAAAATGATTCGCGATGAATTCTTCGCGAACCAAAGCGCTATGGAAAAGTTCCGGCAGGAATCGCGTGTGACCGCCAGCCTTGCGCATCCGAACGTGGTGACAGTTCACGATTTTGGCGTAGATGCGAACCAGCGCGCATTCCTGGTCATGGAACTATTGGAAGGGGTTACCCTGCGCGAGGAATTGCGTCAGAAAACACGATTGACCGCCGAGCGCACGCTGCAATTGTTTGAAGGCATTTGTGCCGGAATTGGAGCTGCGCACGCACGAGGCCTCGTGCATCGGGACCTGAAACCCGAAAATATATTTGTCTCGAGACCGAATGTACTCGAAGTTGTCAAAGTCACCGACTTTGGAATTGCCAAGGTATTGGACGAAATCAGTAATGACTCGAATGCTACAGCGACCGGCGTGCAGGTCGGCACCATCCGCTATATGTCGCCCGAGCAACTTCAAGGCAAATCGATGTCCCCACGCTGGGACACCTGGGCGTTGAGTGTCATTGCATACGAATCGTTGTGCGGTACGGCGCCGTTTGCAGGAACGGACTACTCGACGCTGCGCGGCGCTATCTTAGGAGTGGCGTTCCCAGAACTCGCAGCGCTCGTCCCGGGAGCTCCTGATAGATGGCAGGAGTTTTTTGTGCGCGCCTTTGCGCCTTTGGAGGAGCAAAGACCGCAGAGTGTGGAAGTGTTTTGGCACGAGCTCAAAGAATGCTTAGCCTGAAACGACCTCGTTCTTAACAATACCAATTAGGATGGCAAACTATATGAGTGAATACCCCAGTTTTCATTTGACCGGCCAGGTGGCGCTTGTGACCGGAGCGGCGCGCGGCTTGGGGCGGGCAATTTCTCTGGCGCTTGCGCACGCGGGTGCCGATGTCGCTTTGGGGCTACGCGATAAGGCCACGGGAGTTGAACTGGCCCGACAAATCGAATCGATGGGGCGGCGCGCACTTCCATTGCAAATGGACGTGATGCGCCTCGATGAAATCTTCCGAGCCTTGGAGCACACCGAAGCATTTTTCGGGAAATTGGATATCCTCGTCAACAATGCTGGCGGGGGATTCACGAATCTGGCTGCCGATGTGTCTGAGTCCGAATTTGATACCACCCTTACGCTGAATACAAAATCAACATTTTTTGCGAGTCAGGCCGCCGCCAAAATTATGGCTCTGCACGGCGGCGGGAAAATCATCAATATGAGTTCGCAAGCAGCTTTCGCGGCGTTGCCCACCGAGTCGGTGTATTGCGCCAGCAAAGCCGCAATTTCTCAATTAACTAAATGCCTGGCAGTGGAGTGGGGGTCGCAAAACATTACGGTAAACGCTGTCGCCCCGACCTTCATCGCCACCCCCGGAACGGAAGAAGCACTTTCCGATCCGGCTTTTCGTGCCGATGTGGTCGAACGCATCGCAGGGTTGCATCGTGTCGGCCAGCCGATGGACGTAGCCGGAGCAGTTATATTTCTAGCCTCGCCTGCGGCTGCGCTCATTACAGGACACACCATGCTTATCGATGGCGGTTGGACCGCCAGATAAATCTGCGACGCGCCGACTTTCACTGCAGACATCCCTTCGCGTCACATAAAGAGAATCCCATAAGATTCAATTCTCAAACGCCGCGCGTGCTGCCGCTTTATAATCGCTTAGATGGTTTTTCGAGCTCAACTTTTATTCTCATCTTTCCTCTTGTTCCTTCCTGGATTCTGTAAGAAAAAATAATCCCATTGGCGGTAGAAGTGATCATCTTTCGAATTTTGCATTTGACAAAACGTTGGGCCCTGCACTATAAACCGCAGCAATGTAAATACACCTCGAATAAATAACCGGTTAGAAGGCTTATTGCCATAGCTGCTGGCCTGCGACCAGCGCTCAGGTTAAAGGGTTTCTCGGCAGCTCTTGGCCATCTTTTGGCTTTGAAGTGCTTTACGTCCTTTACATCCGGAGGAGCAATGCTATCGATGCGACAGGCGAAATGGTTTGGCGCTTTGTTTTTCGCGATTGTTCTTTTATTTTCGTCAGGTCAGATTTTTGCCGACGTCACTGCCAGCATCTCGGGTACCGTAATAGATCCGAGTGGCGCCGCGGTGGAAGGCGCCACCGTAATCGCAACGAATGTGGGTACACAGGTGGCCGCAGAACAAACCACCAACGGCCAAGGCTTCTATTCCTTCCAATCGCTTCCACTGGGCAAGTACACCATCGAGGTGCGTAAAGACGGTTTCAAGACTTTCGTTCAGACTGACATCATCCTCGACGTGAACGACAAGGAAGTGAGCGATGTCACGCTGCACGTCGGCCAGGCCAGCGAAAAAATCGAAGTTTCTAGTAGTGCGCTCCACGTGGAAACCGCCAACACCCAAATGGGCGAAGTAATCGAAGGCAAGGAGATGACCGATGTTCCCTTGGTGTCGCGCAGCTACACCGATTTGTTAGCTTTGCAGCCTGGCGTAGTGTCCACCGCATCCGGTATGACCGGTGCGTACGCCGGTGCCTTCATTTCTGCCGGGTTCGCAATGCCCTCAGTTTCCGGAGACGAAAATTCCGGTGCTCTTTCCGTGAACGGAATGCGTGAAGCGGCAAACGGCTTCATTCTGAACGGCATCATTACTCAAGAAATTGGCTACTCCGGTTCGGGCGCAATTCCCAACCTCGATTCCATCGCGGAATTTCGCATCCTGACCAATAATTTTGACGCCGAATACGGAAATTATAGCGGCGGTCAGATCAACGTGATCACCAAGTCCGGCCAGAATCAATGGCATGGAAATGTCTTTGAATTCCTCCGCAATACTAGCCTGGACGCCGCAAACTATTTTGCTGCCGGTCAGCGTGGCAGTTATCACCAGAACCAATTTGGTGGCACTTTTGGCGGGCCCATTAAGCGCGACAAGATATTTTTCTTCGCGGACTATCAGGGAAATCGAAGAGTGCAGGGCATCACACAGCTAGTCAATGGCGCACCAGCTGCGGCCACTGAGCAAGGCAACTTTTCAGGAATCGTCTCCAGCCTCACCGGAACAGTCAACGGTACAGCGTGGGCCCAGCAGTTATCTCAACAACTCGGACAACCGGTCACGGCCGGTGAGCCCTATTACACAACAGGTTGCGTCAGCGCCGCGCAATGTGTCTTTCCTAACGCTACGTTGTCGCCTTCTAGCTTCAATCCTATTTCAGCAAAGTTGCTGCCCTTCATTCTTCCAGCCGCCCCGGGTACCATCGATTCGACTGGAACCGGGACCTTCTCGACCAGTTCGGGAAAAGTAAATCTCACTGACAACAAATACAGTGGTCGCATAGACGCCAATTCTGGTTTTGGTTTGCTCACCGCCTACTACTATGGTGATAAGTACGATCGCATCGACCCGTACTGGCCTTCTAATGCGCCGCTCTATCCCGGCTTTAGCGTGGACGGCACCGGGCACACTCATAGCGTCAATTTGGGCGATACCAAGACTCTGGGCTCGGCGGTAAACGAATTTCGCCTCGGGTACTTTCGCTTGGATGTCACCTTCAATCAGCCACTCGGCGGAAAGGGCACTAGCTTATCCAGCTTGGGTTTCGCCTCCGGCGCGAGCGGTGCTCCCGGAGTATTCGTCGGCACCCCCGCTGTAGAGGGCATCCCAGAGATCGACTTTAATAACTTTGTGATCGGCGTCCCCAGCCGTCCCCTGCGCATCACCGAGAACATTTATCAAGTCCTGGACAATTTCAGCAAAGTTATCGGCACGCACACTCTAAAGTTCGGCGCCCAATATCATTTCAACCAGTTGGAAGAAAACCTTTCTAACGTCGCCAATGGCAATTTCTTTTTCGGCAGTAGCTTCACCGGGCAGCCCAGCGAAACGGGAAGCGATTTCGTCGATTTTCTCCTGGGTGCCCCGAGTCAGTATGTACAAGGGCAGTCCTATCCCTCTTATGGCCGAAATTATTATTTTGGCCTCTACGGACAAGACAGTTGGCGCATAAAGCCCAATTTGACTTTTAACTACGGGTTGCGCTACGACGTCAGCCCTCCTTGGCGTGAAAAATATAATGAAATCCAGACCCTGATCCCCGGTGAGCAATCAGTTGTGTTTCCCGGTTCTCCCATCGGTTGGGTGTTTCCCGGGGACCCGGGCGTTCCCAGAAGTCTGGCGCCGACACGTTGGAACAACTTTGCTCCTCGACTCGGACTGGCGTATTCCTTCGGCGATCACGATGGCATGTGGGGCAAAATGCTCGGTAAGAGCGGCACCACCAGCATTCGTGTTGGTTGGGGAATGTTCTACACCGCCTTTGAAGGTGCCACAGACTTCAACGAAATCGGCGACGCCCCCTTTGGAAATTACACCGGACAGAATGAATCTACCTTTGCCGCGCCTTTCACCAACCGCGCATCTGGAACATCGATCACCAATCTTTTCCCGGTTGCGCCTCCGCCAAAGAATTTTTCTGCCGCGCACCCGGCCACTGGTTTCCCCTATGACAATTTGACAGACTTTTTTGGCGCGTTCGGAACAATCGGCAGCTCCCCGGCTTTTAATAATAAAAACCGCCTGCCGTACGCGGAAAATTACGAATTATCAATACAACGCCAGCTCACATCCTCAGACCTGCTGACGGTGAGTTACGTCGGGACCCAGGGCCATCGCCTGCTCTCATCCATTTCCGCTAATCCTGGAATCCCCTCCCTGTGTTTGTCTCTCGCGGCCGAAGGTTGCGGACCGGGAGGCGAAAATAATATTTATACCGCGCCCGGCGGGGGTGTAACTGCCGGCACTCGCGGACCGTTCAGCGCCCCTTATCGCAACACTCCAGTCAAAGGTGTGTTCATCGTGCCATTTGGCAACAATTCCTATTTCGCGACCATCGGCAATTCCGCTTACAACTCCGCGCAAATCGATTGGCGCCACACCAGCGGGCGTCTGCAAACTCTCATCGGTTATACGTTCAGCAAATCGTTGGACGATTCGTCGGGGTACGGCGAACAAATCAACCCGGTGAATGCCCGACTGAGCCGCGGACTCTCAGCTTTCGACTCGACCCACAATTTCGTAGCCAGTTATAGCTACACGCTTCCGTTCGACAGAATGAGGGGACCGAAAAAGCTGACTAACGGCTGGCAGATCAGTGGAATCACCCGTTTTGCAACCGGCTTGCCCGTAACCATAGTGGAAACGGATGACCACTCGCTGCTTGGAACATCGTTTGGCGGACCGATCACTCTGGCAGTCGATACTCCCAACCTTGTCGGACCTTTACAGGTTACCGATCCGCGCAAAACCGCCAACGGCAAACAATATTTCAGCGCCGCGGCATTTGCATCCAGTGCATTGGGGTTGGAAGGAACCGCCAATCGTCGTTTCTTTCACGGCCCAGGAATCAATAACTTTGATTTCGCGCTACTCAAGAACACTTTGCTCACCGAACGTCTCGATCTGCAATTTCGCGCTGAGTTTTATAACATCTTCAATCACGCGCAATTCCTGACTCCTAGTGGCATCATGCCTGCCGCCTCATTTGGTCAGGTACCCGGCGCTAGGGATCCGCGCATTGGACAGCTATCGTTAAAGTTGAATTTTTAACAGACGACTCCTGCTCGCCAAAAACAGCTGGCAGGGAAGTGCATCGCCAGGAAATCAGTTTTCTCAAGAGATGCGGATTTTTTTCCGCATGTGCACGTTCGGCTTTTGAATTGTTGAGTACTTCCGCAGTGTAAACAGGAATCCGCGAGATTACTTAGCTATGTGTGCCCAAACTGTTCTTGCCGCAACTCTGGTTGAGCCTGGACGCTATGAGTTGCGCGAATTTCCGCTGCCAGAGCCTGCTCCGGGTTGCGTGATCGTGAGGATGCTCATGTCTGGCATTTGTGGCACTGACAAACACACCTTTCAGGGCTACACCACCCAATACGGCGACCGGCGGCTGGAATTCCCCATCATTCAAGGTCATGAAAACGTTGGAATCGTGGAGTCCATCGGTGGCGATGGAACTTACCGCGACTTCGAAGGCATTCCATTGCGTCCCGGCGATCGCGTAGTGGTTGGTGCCAACGTGGCCTGCGGCGAATGTTATTACTGCCGTCACGATTTCCCCTATTACTGCTGCGAAAAAATGACCGACTACGGCAATAACCTGAGCGCCAAAAATGCGCCTCACCTTTTTGGCGGTTGGTCGCAATACATGTATATCGTTCCCGGAAGCTTTCTTGTCAAAGTCCCCGACGATCTACCGTCCGAAATTGCCGTGCTCACCGAAATCTTCGCCGTTTCCGTCGGGCTTGATCGCGCCAAGCAGATGTCCGTCTTTCCCAGTGAATCGTTCCGCTTCGATGACACCGTAGTCGTTCTCGGCGTTGGGCCACTCGGTATGTGTTTTCTGATGAAAGCCCGCATGTTGGGCGCAGGCACCATCGTCGCAGTGGATTTGTCGGATTACCGTTTGGATTTTGCCAAACGTCTGGGAGCCGATCACACCATAAACGCCACCACGACTTCCAAGTCTGAGCGTTTGCAAATAATCAAGGACTTGACTCACGGGCGCGGCGCCGATGTGGTCATTGAATGCGCAGGCGTGCCGTCGGCTGTGCCGGAAGCACTTGAAATGTTGCGCATCAGTGGGTTGATGGTCGAAGCGGGAAATTTTTCAGACCTTGGAGAAATTTCTTTTAGCCCACACCGTCATTTGTGCGCCAGGAACGCTCGCATCCTGTCCGTGGGTGGTGAGGAGCCCGCAGCCTATGGACCGGGCATGCGTCAGATGGCTCGTTACCAGAAACAGTATCCACTCGGCGAATTTGTTTCGCATCGATATAAGTTGCGTGATGTACATGCGGCAGTGCAAAAATCAATTGAGCCCGAGTCCATGAAGGTCGTTTTGGAGCCGTGGACCTAACCGGGGAATATTTTGTTAAATGCGTTTGCGAAAGGAATGATTGAATGAGTGGTTTAAAAGGCAGGTTCTTATTTGCCTCTGCTCCCGACAGTTGGGGCGTCCTCGATTATCCCGGGCCATCGTGGAAGCAATCCTACGAAAAAATGTTGGATGAGATGGTGTCTGCTGGTTATACCGGAACGGAATTAGGCCCATACGGATTCTTTCCGACCGATGCAAAAGTTCTGCAACCTCAGTTGGACAAAAGAAAGTTGACGCTCCTGGCTTCCTTCGTGCCGGTGAAGATGACCGACCCGGCCGCCGGCGCTGCGTGCATCGAACGAATCCGCAAAGTTGGCGGCTTGCTCGCAGCTCTGAAAGCGCCGTTCCTGGTTATGGCCGATGACCAATCGCCCGAGCGCAATGCATTCTCCGGTAGGGCCTACGACAAGAATTGCCCCACTTTAAATGCCGACCAGTGGAAGCACGTGGGCAAAATTGTCGCGGATGCTGAAAAAGTAGCCAATGAATTCGGTCTTGATCTGGTATTTCATCCCCACGTGGCCACCTATGTCGAAACCCCTGAGGAATGCGAGCTTTTTTACGACGCTGCCTCGCACACGAACGTCGGGCTGTGCCTCGATACCGGACATTGCGTCTACGGCCACGGAGATTCGGTGAGGGAAGCCGAAAAATATAAAGATAAATTGCGGCTCGTACATATCAAGGACTGCGACACCCGTGTTTTGGAAGAAACACGCCGTAAGAAATGGACATTTGAGGAAGCCATCGAACATAAAGTCTTTACGATTATTGGGCAGGGAAACATTGATTTTCCGGCGTTCTTTCGAACGCTGCTAAAAAATGGCTATTCAGGATGGTCGGTAGTGGAGCAGGACGTAAAGTTTGGCGCCACACCGATTCCTCCCGTCGAAAGTGTAGCCGCAAGTTTGGAATACCTGCGCGGTGTTGTGAGTGGACTTGGAAAAGAACGCGCTGCTCGCTAATGGCGCTGACGATGTCCACTATCGAATCTTGGGGGCCTTGCAAATGCGGAAATTAGGAGTTGGCGTGCTCGGAGTCGGGGAAATGGGCAAGCGCCACGCCGAAAATCTACGCCGCCTGGTGCCGGAGGCGCGACTCGTCGCCGTCGCCGATCCCTTTCCGGAGCGAGCCAGGCAAACCGCCGGCGAACTGGAGATCGACAAATATTTCACCAGCCTGGACGACATGCTCGCCTGCAAAGAAGTGGACACCGTCGTAATCACTACTCCAGATAAGTTTCATGCTGGTGCCCTCACAGCTACAGCACGAGCAACCAAGAATATCTTCTGTGAAAAACCCATTGCCTTAACAATGGCTGACGCTGAGGCCGCCGTGGCAGAAGTTACAAAAGCTGGCGTGCGTATGCAGATTGGCTTTATGCGCCGCTACGATCCTGGATATGCAGCCGCCATGAAGCGCATTGAAAACGGTGAAATCGGCGAGCCAGTAATATTTAAATCCGTCGGGCGCGACAAAGATGCTCCGCCAATGTCCGCATTCCAATCCGGCATTAACGGCATGTTGTTCTACACCAACACCATTCACGATTTTGATTTGGCTCGCTGGCTGATGCGTGATGAAGTTACCGAGGTGCACGCTCACACCACCTGCTCAATTCGTCCGGAAATTGCTCAGTACGGCGACGTCGTGGCCAGCGTCGTGAATCTGAAGTTCGCGCGCGGCGCCATTGGCAATATTGAGTCTTACCAGCAAGCCGTTTACGGCTACGACGTGCGCACCGAAATTGTCGGTTCCAAAGGAGCCATCTTCGTTGGCACGCTCCAACAGACTCCCGCCATATTTCTGAGCGCTAACGGCGGCTTGCAAAATTTGGCCGACCATTTCTTGACGACATTCGCCGACGCCTACGTGCTTGAAATGCGTGACTTCGTGCACAACATTCTGCATGACAAGCCGCTGCGTGTATCGGGAAACGATGGAATCAGCGCATTGGCTATCGCAGCGGCTGCGGAAGCTTCTCATTTGCAAAAACAGCCAGTAAAAATCGCGGCTCAACATGCTGCAGCGTAATTCGATGCCCCAAAATTCAAGATCGTAGCGAGAACGTATGACCGAAACAACCGCCACATCTTACAAAAGCCCGCTGCATAAGATGACCCAGACCACCCCCACGACCCTTTGGAACGACTCTGCATCGCTCGAGGAGTTGTCCTATTCCATCAAACATGGCGCCGTCGGCGCGACCTGCAATCCAGTAATCGTCGTGGGAGTTTTAAAGAAAGAGATGGCCCGCTGGGCCTCGCGCATCCGGCAATTGATCGAGGAAATGCCTCACGCCACCGAAGATCAGCTAGGCTGGCAACTAGTCCGCGAGATTTCCGCCGAGAGTGCCGCGCTGCTGAAACCGATTTTCGATGTGCATCACGGCCGCAACGGAAGACTCTCGATTCAAACGGATCCGCGACTTTATCGCGATGCGCGCGCCATCGTGGAACAGGCCGTCGAGTTCAACCAGCTTGCTCCCAACATGATTGTCAAAATCCCCGTCACCAAAGAAGGCATTCCCGCTATTGAAGAAGCCACCTATCGTGGCATCAGCATTAACGCCACCGTCTGTTTTACTTTGCCGCAGTGCGTTGCAGTTGCAGAAGCCGTGGAGCGCGGATTGAAACGCCGTGAACGCGACGGCAAAGAAATAAAAACGATGGGTCCAGTGTGCACCATTATGGTTGGGCGCCTGGACGATTGGCTTAAAGTCTTGCTGGAAAGAGAAAATATTTCAGTGGACCCAGGTTATCTGGAGTGGGCCGGCGTCTCTGTTTTCAAGAAGACTTATAACCTGTTCCGCAAACGCGATTACCGTATTCGCTTGCTGTCCGCGGCATTCCGCAATCACATGCATTGGAGCGAATTCATCGGAGGTGAGGTGGTTATTTCGCCTCCCTATGCATGGCAGAAGCGCTTCAACGCCAGCCAGATTGAAGTAATTCCACGCATCGAGCAGGAAGTCCCTCCGCAAATTATTGAGGGCCTAACGAAGTACTTCGCCGATTTCCGGCGTGCCTATACGGTAGATGGACTTGCAATTGCCGAGTTCGATTCCTTCGGCCCCACACGAAGAACATTGCGGCAGTTCATCGCCGCATGCAGTGATCTCGACGCCATCGTGCGCGACGTTTTGTTGCCGAATCCTGACACGGCATAAATCTTAAAAGCTATCTGGAGGAAGGCAGCATGGGAAAACTCGCAATTACCGGCGGCGATGCGGTTCGAACTACTCCGTTTTCAGTTTGGCCGCTCGGAAAAGAGGAAGAAGCCCGCAATATTCAAGATGTGCTGGACAGCTCCCGGTGGGGCGGCCAGCCTTTTCCCGGTAAATATGCCTCAGTTTTCGCAAAGAAATTTGCCGCCGCGCACACCGCGAAATACGGGCAATGCGTTAACACTGGAACGGTAGCGATTCAGGCCGCGTTGAAAGCTATCGATATCCGGCCCGGTGATGAAGTAATCGTCCCGGCGTACACCTGGGAAGGTACCGTTGGTCCGGTTTTGCTGGTGAATGCGGTTCCCGTGTTTGTGGACATTGATCCAGACACCTATTGTCTCGACGCAAAACAAATCGAACGCGCGATTACTCCAAAGACCAAAGCCATCCTTCCTGTTCACCTCGGCATGCGTTTTGCAGATATGGATGAAATTTTGCGTATCGCAAAAAAGCACAATCTCAAAGTTGTCGAAGATTGCGCGCACGCCCACGGCGGAAAATGGAATGGCAAAGGTGCCGGCTCCATGGGCGACCTCGGAGCCTTCAGTTTCCAATCCAGCAAACTGATTACCTCTGGCGAGGGTGGCGCAGTCATCACCAATAATCTGGAATATCTGGAACGCGTTCAGAGCTACACTAATGCCGGCCGTGCGAGTCTCACCGATCAATATCATCAGCGGATCATCGGCTTCAATTACCGTCTCGGCGAATTTCAAGCGGCGGTTTTGTGCGCCCAACTCGAACGCTTGCCTGAGCAAGCCGCGCTCCGCAAGAAAAACATGCTGCATTTTGAAAGCCGCCTGCACGATATCGCCGCCATCGGTCTGCTTAAACCTGAGCCCCGCATTACCGAACAGGCTCCTTACGGTTACGTTTTCAAATATTTTCAGGCTCAGGCCAAAAACATTCCTCGCGCAGAGTTTGTGGCTGCACTTCAAACGGAAGGCATTCCCTGCGATGGCCTGTTTTATGAACCGGTTTACAAAAGTTCGCTCTTTCCGCTCGACCCAACCGATTTTCCCGCTTTAAGCTGGGGACGCGAAAAACCTCTTGATCTCAGAAATATGTATTCGTGTCCGGAGTCTGATCGCGCCGCGTATCACGAAGCCTTATGGTTCCCGCATCAGCTGTTCCTCGGCACCACTCGAGATGTGGACGCCATCGCTGAAGTAATACACAAGGTTCTGTCAAATATCGAAGAGTTGCGAGGCCTGGATCATAAAGCAATTCGCAATCAGCGCCTGGGCCGCGCGGACCGCGAGAGTTAGCTGCCGGCGCATCGTGCAGTCAAATTTGACATAAGATTGCCGCGACTGAACGGCGTTCAACGAACTGGGATAGTATGCAAGGTCACCAAAAACGGGATCATTCTCGATGCAACTGGCAAAATTACTAATAGACAGAAACCGTCGGCCGTCAGGTGCGCATGAAAAAGTCCAGAACCAATAAAGGCAAGGCCGCCAGCATCTACGACGTCGCGCGCGAATCCGCGGTCTCGGTGTTTACGGTATCCGAGGTGGTCAATAAGAAAAGCCACGTCAGCAAAAAACTTCGCGATCGTGTGGAAGAAACCATCCGCAAATTGAATTATCGCCCGAATTTGATCGCTCGCAGCTTGGCCAAGCAAAAAACTCACACCATCGGCATGATCGTGCCGGATATCGCAAATCCTTTTTTCCCAATGGTGGTTCGTGGTGCGGAAGACGCCGCCCAAAAACATGGCTACAACCTTTTACTCTGCAACAGCGACGACTCCCTGGAGAAAGAAGAGCGCGCCATCGAACTGCTCCTCTCCAAGCGCGTCGATGGCATTTTGCTTACTAAAGCAGCTGAAGATTTTAGTCCGCCGCTGCGGCAAATGATTAAAGAAGTCAAAATTCCGTTTGTGCTGGTGATGCGCACTTACCCCAAATTAACCGCCGACGCGGTCATCTCCGACGATTATCAAGGCGCCTATGACGCCGTGTGTCACTTGGCTCGCGCCGGACGCCGTCGTATCGGTCTCATCAGCGGCCCGCTAAAAGTGAGCAACGCCGTGGCTCGCTGGCAAGGTTTTCACGATTCGTTGAAGGCCATGGGCTTGCCATTTGAAAAGGAACTGATCGTCGAAGGAGATTACCGCATTGAGTCTGGCTACAAAGCCGGCCACGCGCTACTCTCGCATCGTCCGGACGGGATTTATGTGGCCAATCATTTGATGACCGTTGGCCTGCTCAAGGCGGCTGAAGAAATGGGCTTGCGTTGTCCCGAGGATTTCGGCCTAGTCAGCTTCGACGATTATCCTTGGCTTGGAATTTTTCGTCCGCGATTGACCACCGTGGAGCTGCCAAAACGTCAGTTGGGCAGTGAAGCCGCCGAATTGCTGATCAAGCGCATTTCAGGCGATCGCAGCAAGCCGGTGCTGCGGAAATTGCAGCCTGAATTGCGCATCCGTGAGTCCTGTGGCTTCGCTGTCCACGTTTCGCGTACAACGAATGGTGACGCCTCGCAAGGTCAGCGGGTACTTCTCGAAAAGGTAAAGTAGCTCAGATTGATTGTCACGATTCGCTGAAGTCAATCAATTTTGGCTGCAACGTGAAGAACCGCGTTTTGTACGCCGCGTAGGCAAGTCCGACCGCCAGCCATGCTAATCCCGCATATTTGGTCCATGTCTGCAAGCTGATCAACAATAAAAAGCAGAATACAAAGCCGAAGCTGGGCACCACCGCATCGACAAAAAGGTTTCTTCGCCCGGCCGCTGCTGGCGAAAACCAGAAATGTATTAACGCCACAAGATTTACTCCCATAAACGCCAGCAATGCTCCAAAGGTCACAATTTCCGCCGAACGTTCCCATGGAATGGTCAGCACCGCGATGTAAGCCAGTGCGCCTACAATCCATATGTTGTATGTGGGGTTGCCTTTTTTAGGATTGAGATAGCCAAAAACGTTTTTTGGCAACACATCATCGCGTCCCATTCCATATAGTATTCGTGCCGCGCCCACATGTCCCGCAAGCCCGCAGGCAATACTGGAAACCAGCAGCATCACTCCATACGCCGTGAATAGCAGCGGCCCGCTGGCTCGCCGCGCTACGTCCATGAACGCGGTCTCGGGATTCAAAAGCGTGGTGTGATCTGGCCACACCCGCTGCGCCAGATAGACCTGCAGCCCGCTGAAGAGCCCGGTGAATACGCACACCAGCACCGACGCCAGCAAAACATTGCGCCTGGGGTTTTTTACTTCTTCCGCCAGAATCGAAACGCCATCAAACCCAATAAACACCAGCGCCGCCAGCGAAGTCCCCGCAGCCACCGCCCGAACGTTAAACGTAGCCGGATTGTAAATCGGCTGAAGCGAAAAAAGTCCGCTGAAATGTTCGTGCAACACGATGTATCGAAATGCCTCGACCAGAAATGCCGCAGTAACCACCACCATGAAGCCCAGCAACAACTGATTTGTGCGCGCCGTAAACTTGATGCCCTGATCCGTCATGATCGTAATAAACAGCACGGTAATTGCCGCCAGAAACCAGAATGGCAGACGCGGCTCAATGCGTTGAATCGCCAACACTGCGTACAAGGCGTTTTGCACCGGCTGAAAAAGATATTCAAGAAACATCGCCCAGCCCACCATGAATCCAATGTGCGGATTCATTCCGCGGCTAATGTATGTATAGGCCGAACCTGCCGACGGGTACACGGTGGCCATGCGCCCGAAGCTCACGGCCGTCACCGACATGGCCACCATCGCCAACAGCATCGTCAACGCGGTGTGCCCACGCGATAGAACTTGCGCTTCTCCAAAAAGAGGCACCGCAGCAATGGGTGATGTGAGGATGACCCCGAAATAAATCAGGTCCCACAGGGTCAGCACGCGTTTCAGGTGAGGTTTCGTCGAAGATTCCGAGGTGAGCTGCTTGGTTTGATCCACCCAGCCTCTTTCCACTAATTCGCGCTTCTGCGCGATGGTCCAGACAAGCTGTACCTAGACTGTTCGTTCCACTCAGAAAAGCAGCCGCTCATTCTTACGCGCTTTCTCGTATTCACTTCGTGCGTTTTTCACCGTGTCCCGTTCGGAAACCTCCGCGATAGGCACGTCCCACCACGATTCGTATCCAGGCACGCGGTCGTCGTAAGAGGTTTCCACCACCACCACGGAAGTTCGCGTCTGTTTTTTCCCCTCGCATAAGGCATTTCTCAATCCTTCTGACGTGCGCGCCCGAACCGCCCAGGCTCCCAGGCTTGCCGCATTGGCCTGGAAATCCACTGGCAGCAACTCTCCGTCATAGCGCTCTCCTTGCCGATAACGATAGTTCGTCCCCATCCCTTCGTTCCCGCAGATGCGGCTCAATCCGCCAATACTCGAGAATCCGTGGTTATCCAGCAGGACGATATTTAGCTTGTAGCCTTCCTGCACCGAAGTGACAATTTCCTGCGCCATCATTAAATAAGATCCGTCGCCAACCATCACGTAGACATCACTCTCGGGCTTGGCCATTTTTATTCCCAACCCGCCCGCGATTTCATAGCCCATGCAGGAATAGCCATATTCCATGTGGTAATTGCCCGGCCCGCGTGTGCGCCATAGCTTGTGCAAGTCGCCAGGTAAACTTCCCGCCGCACATACCATGACATCATCGGCTTTACACATTTCGTTTACCACCCCGATGACTTCGCCTTGCGTGATAGGCGGATCTTTTCGTATGCCATAAATGCGTTCAACTTCCTTTTCCCACTCGTCGCGAAATTTGGAAATTCTCTCTTGATAATTTGAATTCACTCGCACGCCGGACAGCGCCTCGCTCAATTCTTCCAGCGTCACACCTGCATCTCCAGTGAGTGGCAGTGCGCGATGTTTGTAGCTGTCAAATTCCGCCACATTAATATTTATGAATCGCACCTCTGGATTTTGAAACGCGGTTTTCGACGCGGTAGTAAAGTCGCTGTAGCGAGTCCCAATTCCGATAATCACGTCCGCTTCCCTCGCCATGATATTGGCGCCCGGAGTTCCAGTGACTCCAATCGCTCCCAATTGCTGCGCGTGATCATAAGGCAAAGACCCTTTTCCAGCTTGGGTTTCGCATACGGGAATGCCCGTCTGTTGCGCAAATTTCGCAAGCGCTTCCCAGGCCTCCGAATAAAGCACTCCTCCACCTGCTACGATCAATGGTTTTGTCGCGGAACGAATCCATTCCGCTGCGGTCGTAAGAAAACGCTGGTCGCAACGATTTCGCGGAATCGTCCACACCCGCTTCTTCAGAAATTCCTGAGGAAACTCAAAACTTTCGGCTTGCACGTCTTGCGGCAAGCTAAGCGTTACCGCCCCAGTATTTTCCGGCGAAGTAAGCACGCGCATCGCTTCCGGCAAAGCCGTGAGAATCTGTTCCGGACGCTGGATCCGGTCCCAATAGCGTGAAACTGGCTTGAAGCAATCATTCACGGAAACATCTTGTGATGAGGGGGATTCCAGTTGCTGCAAAACCGGCGACACATTTCTTCTCGCGAAAATATCCCCGGGCAAGAGCAGCACTGGCAGACGGTTGATGGTTGCCAACGCTGCCCCAGTGACCATATTTGTCGCGCCCGGTCCGATCGAAGTTGTGCAGGCTAAGGTGCGCAGCCGAAAACTTGCTTTGCTGAAAGCCGCGGCAGTATGAACCATAGCTTGTTCATTTCGGCAAAGATAATAGCGAAGCCTCCGGTCTTGCTCGAGCGCTTGTCCCATGCCCGCCACATTACCGTGCCCAAAAATTCCAAAGCATCCCTCGAAGAATCTCCGTTCCCGGTTATCCCGGCTGGAATACTGGTTCGATAGAAATGCCACGATGGCTTGTGCAACAGTCAGGCGGCGATTCATGCAGGAGCGCTCCCCGATGGCGATTCGTCAGTTTGAGCCATAGCATGCCGCAGAACTTCTAGAGGCACCAGTTAAAAATAAATTAATTTGCTAACCGCTTATTCGAATCGGCGCGTCCGCGCTTTTTCAACTTTATTTCATCACACCAAGGATTGATCGCAATGCTACCGGATCAATGGAAGGCGCGGGTCGGTTTCTTTCCACGTCGATTTAATCCACACGTGGTTGGGATCTTCAGTTACCGACAAGGTCCGCGAGGTCCCCGCAAGAAAATTCAAGTAGTATACGTTGTATCCTGGTCCCGCAACCACCGGATGAAAACCGGAATGAACTAATACTGCATCGCCGTCCTGCGCCCGCACTGTGAAGTCTCGCGACTTATCCGGTGAGTACAGTCTTTGCAGCGCGAATCCTTCTTTGGGATGCTCAATCCGGTAGTAGTAAATTTCGTCCAGATCAACCTCGGTGGGTGGGTCATGCACGTCATGTTTGTGCGGCGGATAGCTCGACCAGTTCCCCCCCGGTGTGTACACCTCAATGACCACCAACTTATCTGCGGGGAAATCAGGTCTGATAATATCCACAATCTGGCGTGAAGCATTTCCGCCTCCGCGCAAGCTGGTGGCGACGTCGTCTGGAGTGATCAGCCGCGGTTCAAGTTTGGCCTCGGAAGGAACCCGGCATTCCGCAATCTCGCAAACAGTTTCGGCGGTAAACGTGATTTCATGACCGGCTGGAAGGTAAATCGCATAAGGAAACCCCTCAAAAACATTTGCGCGCTTGCCAATTTGCTTCGGTCCTTGACCCCAGTCGGCTATGCACTTCCCACCCAGCACAACAAATGCGATTTCCTCTTTTCGTGCAGCCGTTTGCACCATGTCTCCCGGCTGCAAGCGCCACACTGACATACTCATCCACTTCCACCCCGCCTGTTCGCGGTCGAGGTGCAAAAGTTCTCCCGATTGCCCCGCGGCCAAGTTCTGGGAATGGACTAGAGAGACAGGTTCACTCACTTCGCCTCCACATCAGCGAATTTCCCTGCAAGATTCACTTTTTCGTTTCGTATTCTAACCGGTTTGAGACTATAGAAATGCCTTTTATCTTGTCAAATCGGGATGGTGAGGATATCGAGATGGTTTTTTGGGCAATATTTACGAAAGGAGTGTGAGAAATATTTATTCGACTCGATTGGATAGCGTACCGCTGGATGTTGGCCGAGCGTCTGATCGCCGCGAATCTATTTCCTCAAGCGGACGTGCCGCCAGGATTTCGTAGTTCCGGTATTTGATGGACAATACCGCGTGTCCGCCCACGCGCATGCTCGACGTGGATTCATTCTCCGAAGGAAACCAAAAATCACCCGATTTTTTATAGATATGATGAATTGCGGTGCTCTTGATCCACAACGACGGATTCTTCGATGGCTCCGCCTCGATGCGGCATACCGCGAAATCTTTGCTGTTCACCCACACGCGTCCGCGATATAGAAGCTTGTTCGGCATTTTCGGTTGAACGGTTAGCACGTAAGAGCAACCGTCACCGGTATCTTGAAACTCCATCCCGGTGAATTCGTAATTGCGGCGATCCAGGGCCACACGCTCGCGATTCTTACTACTTAAAGCTTCTTGTTCAGCTTGCATCAGCCCTTTGAAAATCCGCTCAATCATCCATTTGGGGCCGCTCTGCGAAACGATCTTAAAGTTCTTCGTCGCTGGCGCCTCGTAAACCATGTCCACAACCATCTCGGCCTTTAGCGACGTGGGGAATCCCGTGTAATCCAGACGATAAAAACGCCTGCTTTGGTAACGTTGCAAAGCCGCCGCTCGCTCGGCATTTTTTACGACGAGATTGTCCACCACCTGTTCGAGTGTTGGTCGCGCTCCGATACCTGTTGGTAGTATGACCGTTTGTGCCATGCCGGGGGCAGTCCAGATCAGCAGAGATGCAATAATCAGTGCGCGGCTCTGACAGAGTCGGGCCGCGGATACAGCCCCACTTCGACCCGCGGGCTTTCTGATCATCGGCGCCGCCAACCGCCCATCACACTTGGAATTACGCATTTGCATCGCAGGGAATCTCGGTGGCCAAAGATAATTCTGTATTTCTGCCAAAGGTGTAATTCAGCGCGTGACGCACTGACTTCTTTTCGGCCATGCGGATAATAGAAAAAATTCGCCCCAAAAACCGCGGCGGCGCTTTCCACAACGCCGACAACGGACTGTCGCAGCCCGTATAACAATCAATATGAAACACTCGCTCATCCCAGCGGCGGGAACCCACCGGATATTCTGGATATTCGCGAAGCACATCAATCACTGTTTGCCAAAACCGCAAGCTGCGCGGCTCCGCATATTGCGGCATAAACAGAACATGGCTCAGCTGCTCGTCCCTGATTTCCTCCACGAACTGAGAAAAATTTGTGGCGCGCGTCAGGTTCAGTGCGCCGCTAGGCTCGCATCCATGCCGGTCTCCCCCTGAAATTACCGGCCGCTCCCAAAGCTCAGCCAGATCTATGACCCGTTTGTTTTCGCTCCAGTAGCGCATGGCGTTCAGCTCGAAAGCGTGAAGAAATTCGATGTGCTGCTGCAAAAATCGTTCCAGAACAAGTTGGAATGAAAGTTGTCCCGGACCCAGCTGGTCCCACAGTGGGTGGTTGAAGACGATCAATACATCAGGTATTTCATGGAGAGCCGCCATTATTTCCACTAAGCGGGAGGCAGAAGGGCTGCGAGTGTATTCTGCAAAGTCTTCCATGAAAGTCGGCGCCAGGTTCGGCGGCAGGTTGTGAACGCCCATATGAAACACCGCATCTTCAAACGGCACACTCCACTCCACCGCAAGCGGGATCTGTATCGCCTCGGGCAATTGTCGCAAAGAGGTCGGCGCCCCTATGCTGTCATGATCGGTAAGCGATACCAGGCTCATCAAATCGAGCTCGCATTCAATTTGCTTGCTCTCCAATTCGAATCCCACCTTGGCTGATACCGGTGGTCGCCAGTACGCCGTGGAAAAATCCACCGGTCTGCACGACTTCTTGCACTGTTTGTCTAGGGCCCGCCGTAACACCGGCCACTTTTCTGCGAACGCGGGGATGAAGTGCAGGCTTTCTTTAGAGAAATTAGTGTGGCTGTGGAGAGAAACCGCTGCGCGGTAATTTCCCTCAATTTGTGGTTGATTCCAAACGCACGAAATCTTCGATAACGTCAATCGCTGGCCTCCAATTTTAGCCGCGGGCTCCGGCACGTACCGGGATTTGGGTCTAACTACCTGGAGGCCGACGCTTCCTTCAGACCGTCACGTTATTGATTGTATCTGCTATTCAAGCCTTTTCTTCTAGTCTTTGGTATACAACGGTCGCCAAAATGAAAATATCCACAATTGCACACACACTGACCAACTCGAATTCTGGTCCCGCAATAACAAAGTCATAGGCCACGCGCGCAAGATGCGAAAGCTGCCAAATTGTGGCTTAATTATGTCCGCATCAGAGACCGTGTGGAGTGATCAGCATGCCTTCCGTCAACTCGCCGCATGTCGTGAACATCCATGATTTGAGGCGCATAGCGCAGCGGCGGCTCCCCCGAGTGGTTTTCGATTATCTCGATGGTGGCGCGGAAGGCGAAGTCACGCTTCGAGAAAATTGCCGTGTTTTTGATGATGTAACCTTTCGTCCCCGTCACGCCGTGGCCTTTGCGAATTGCGATTTGCGCGCCACGGTGCTGGGACATGAGCTTTCTCTGCCCGCCATGCTCGCTCCCGTTGGTTACAGCCGGCTGATGCATCCCGGTGGAGAAGTTGCCGCCGCACGCGCCGCAGGGAAGGCCGGCACCGGTTATATTCTCTCCACCATTTCAGGACACAAACTCGAAAATGTGAAAGCGGGCTCCGCCGGACCGGTCCTTTACCAGCTTTATCTAATGGGCGGGCGCGCCGCGGCGGAGGCTTCCATCGATCGCGCGCGGCGCGCCGGATTTGCCGCGCTCGTGATCACCATCGACACGCCGGTCAGCGGAATTCGCGAGCGCGACCCTCGCAACGGCATGGTTGAACTGCTGAACCCCGGACTCCTCCAAAAAATTCCTTATGCCGAGCAATTCTTAACGCATCCGGGCTGGCTATATTCCTTCTTGAAAGATGGTGGGGTTCCTCCCCTCTACAATGTGGTTCTGCCCGGAAAGGGCCCTATGCCTCTCACCGATATTGGCCGTGCCCTCGCTGCTTCTACGGTGACTTGGAAGGATCTGACCTGGATCAGAGAACACTGGAACGGCCCAATCGTCGTTAAGGGCGTGCTCACCGGCGATGATGGCCGCAGGGCCGTCGATGAAGGGGCTGCAGCCATCGTCGTTTCGAATCACGGCGGCCGCCAGCTTGATTGTGTTTCCGCATCCCTACGCGCATTGCCCGAAGTGGTCGCAGCCGTGAACGGCCGAATTGAAGTGCTAATGGATGGAGGCGTGCGCCGCGGCACCGACATCGTGAAAGCATTGTGCCTCGGCGCCCGCGCCGTCCTCTGTGGACGTGCCTATGCCTACGGACTGGCCGCCGCCGGTGAAGCAGGAGTAACTCGCGCGATCGAAATTTTGCGCGAAGACGTCAAACGCACCCTGGTATTGTTGGGCTGTTCCAGCGTTGCAGCGCTCGATTCCTCTTACGTGCGTATCCCAAAGGATTGGGCCGCCAATTAAATTAAATCTGCGTTTCCGTCAACAATCGTTCCAAACCGCTCAGGGCAGAACTTCAGTGCACGAAGTTCAATCCGTGCGGTATAAATTGCGGGAAAACATAAGCGTATAGCATCACAATCACGCCAATAATCGCCGCCAGCGCCACCGAATGCCAAAACACAAACCGGAAAATCGAGCCTTCATTTCCCACTTGATTGGTTGCTGCGGTGGCGATGCAGATCGATTGTGCATCAATCATTTTGCCCATCACGCCGCCGGCGCTGTTCGTGGCGCACATTAAGATTGGACTCAGATTCAGTTGCTGCGCTGTAATGCGCTGCAGGCCGCCAAATAGCGCGTTCGACGCCGTGTCGCTCCCCGTCAGCGCGACTCCCAGCCACCCGATATAGGCGCCAAAGAACGGAAAGAACCAGCCCGTCCGCGTAAATGCCAGTCCCAATACCGCATCCATTCCCGAGTACCGTGTCACATATCCAAGGCCCAGCATGCACGCCATGGCAATGATTGCGAAACGCAACCGATACATCGTGCCGCCAAATATCTTGAATATTCTCCCTGGTTTTAAACCCAACAGAAGCCCGGCAATAACTGCGGCAAAGAAGCAGCCCGTCCCAGTCGCAGTCAACCAGTTAAGATCGAACTTCGCGTTTTCCGCTGCGGGCTTCATCACCACCGGTTGTGCCCGAAATACGGCCTGATGCAAATAGGGCACTGCCCATCCCCCAGTCTTAAACGCCGGAGTTGTGTACTTACCCATAGCAGTCTTGATCGTCGGCAGTCCCCAGAGCAAAACAAACATGGATAGCAGCGCAAACGGCATCCACGCTTTTGCCAGTTGCCCAGGCGTGTGCACCACCGCGAACTCTCCGCGTTTCACCTTGGCGGCATCTTCTCCTCGTTCATCTTCAAATCGCCAGATCCGTTTCGGTTGCCACACTCGCAAGAATAAAAGTGTTGCGACGATGGATGCGATGCCCGCCGCAATATCCACAAGATTGCTGTCCACGTGATTCGACCAGAAATATTGCACCCCCGCGAACGAAATCCCCACCACCAAAATCGCGGGAAATACTTCGAAAGTCTCCGACCAGCTCACAAAAGTGCGAACCAACCAAAACGGCACAATCACCGCGGTCCACGGAAGAATCCGCCCAACCATCGCGCTTAAGTCCGACTCCGGCAGCGCCGTCACCGCCGCCAGCGTATGTACTGGAGTTCCGATCGCTCCCCAAGCGACAGGCGCAGTATTAGCTATAAGATTCAAAACCGCCGCCTGAAACGGCCTGAATCCCAACCCGATCATAAACGCTCCAGCAATAGCTACCGGGGCCCCAAAGCCCGCCGCTCCTTCCAGAAAAGCGCCGAAAGCAAACGCCACCAGCAGCACCTGCAAACGCCGGTCAGGCGTAATCGCCGCGATAGACTGCTTCATTATTTCGAATTGGCCGGTATCGACAGAAATGTCATACAAAAAGACCGCCGCAATCACGATCCATACTATTTTCAGAAATCCAAAAGCGCCCCCATACAGAAAGCTGATCACCGCCAATCGTGAGGGCATCCCAAACGCCACGATGGCAATAATAATCGCCGCCGCCGCGCCGGCCATGGCGCACAGGTGAGGGCGCACTCGAAACCCTGCCAAAAGTGTCAGCAAAACGAGAATGGGGATGGCGGCCACCAGCGTCGATAACCACCAATGACCGAAAGGGTCATAGACTTGCGTCCAGGTCACAGGATCCTCCGCCGAAGAGAATTGCACCCCTGGGGAGGTTGCGAATCTTCGGGAGAACTACAAATCAGTTATAGTGCGCTTGTGAAATAGTGCTTGGCCGCCGAATTGTCAAGCGAGAAGTGAGCCTTGCATAGGATAAGCCGCGAGCCGAGCCTCGCGAACCACAAGCCGAATTATCGCGATATAATAGTTACCATAAGCTTATGCGCATTCTCCTGGCCGAAGACGAACGAAAAGTTGCGAGCTTCATTGCGCGCACTCTTAGAGAAAATTCCTACGCCGTCGACATTGCGGACACCGGCGAAAAAGCCCTCGAACTTGGCAGGGAAGTGAATTACGACGCCATCCTTTTGGATGTGCGCCTGCCTGGCATAAGCGGAATCGAAGTGTGCCGCGAATTGCGCCAGCGGGGTATCGAATCTCCCGTCATGATGCTTACCGCGCGAACCCTCGTCGAGCAGCGTGTCGAGGGACTGGATGCCGGTGCCGACGATTATTTGACCAAGCCCTTCGTGCTGGCCGAACTCCTCGCGCGCGTCAGAGCCCTGGTCCGCCGCGGCTTCCACAAAGGAAATGCTCGCCTGCATTACGCTGATCTGGAACTCGATCGCCACCGGCGCCGCGCCACGCGCGGCAAGGAAATAATCCCACTAACCTCCAAAGAATTTGCGCTCTTGGAGCTCTTCCTCCTGCACGCGCCGGACCTCATCACCCGCAGTGCCATCGTCGAACACGTGTGGGACTACCACTTCGACAGCGAGACCAATCTGGTAGAGGTTTATATCAATCGTCTGCGCCAGAAAATCGACGTCAGCGGCGCCCCCAAATTAATTCACACCGTGCGAGGCGTCGGCTACCGCCTAGGCATGCCCGAATAATCTAAATCCGGAGGGTGCCCCAGGCTTGATTTGTAGCCTGGGTCTTGCAGTTGTCTTTTGCAGTTGCTTTTGAGCTTGCCTTCTGAAACCCGCAGCGCAACTCATCCACCCTCAAGACCGTTCGACCGGCGCTGAATAATCTTGCTCGCTTACATGTTCCAGCCACACCACACTAACGCCGTTCTGGTCCGCTTCTTGAATCGCCAGATGAACCATCGTGTGGCCAGCATCCGCCCCGTGCCAGTGACGTTCCCCCGCTTCGATCCAAACCGAATCGCCCGCAGTGATTATTTTCCCTGGCTTGCCCGCGAGTTGCACGCGCCCAACTCCTGTTAACACATGCAAGGCCTGCCCCATCGGATGCGTATGCCACGCTGTCCGCGCCCCTGGCTCAAACGAAACGCGATTCACAGCGAATCTCGCCGGCGCCGCAGCGGCCACGATTTCGTCGATCCACACCGTACCGGTAAACCAATCTTGCGGTCCCCTGCGGCAACCACGCATCTCGTTAGTCAATATTTTCATTTTTTCTTTCTGCACTCCAGCCGCATGACGCGAACCTACGACAATTTTCCAGGCGTAAACAGCGCCGTCATTTCCATCACATCGCGATAATAGTCTTTTTGCTTTAACAGCGCGGCGGCTCCTTCGTCAACAATAGCGGTGGCGTCAGGATGAAGTTGCAGAGCCGAAGCCGTAACAGAAGCCGTGAGAGGCCCCTCGATCGCGTTCGCCACCGCGCCGGCTTTTGCCGCACCAGTAGCCAGCATCAATACGCGCCTGCTGGCCAGTATCGTGCCGATGCCCATTGTGATCGCGAGACGCGGCATCTTCTCTCCAGCGCCAAAAAACTTGCGATTGTCCTCGACCGTCGCTTTATTGAGAACCTTCAGCCGCGTTTTCGACGCGAAACTTGACGTCGGTTCGTTGAAGCCGATGTGCCCGTTGCGTCCAATACCCAGAATTTGCAGACCGATACCACCCGCCCTTTGAATTTCGTCTTCATATCCCGCGCAATATTTTTCGTAGTCGCCGCTGATGGTGCCGTCCGGAATATGAATGTTCCGCGCGTCAAGGTTCACACGCGAAAAAAAATGTTCGTTCATGAAATGGTGAAAACTCTGCGGATGTTCCGGAGCAATCCCCAGATATTCGTCCAGATTAAACGTAACCACCCCGGAAAAATCGAGTGCTTCTTCGCGGTGTAGGCGCGCCAGTTCGCGGTACACCCCAATGGTGGTGCTTCCCGTCGCCAAACCCAGCCGCACCTCCGGGTTCTGGCGTACCGAGTTGGCCACAATTCGCGCCGCTTCCTGACTCAGCTCTTCATAATTGGATTTTAGGACCACCAGCATTTAACGTAAGCCCGCCTGTTTTTTGGAGTTCAGCGATGTGCCCGTTACAAACAAACTTTTGTTGCGCTCGCCCTTGCCATTTAAGCTTTTCTGAGCCACCATGCTGTGCTTCGCAGCGTCCCGATAGACTACAACATCCGCGCCATCAATTGCTGGCCCGGCCATTACTAAAACGATTTAACCTGGTCACCTGACCGGTTAGGCGCATCTTAATTTGCGCCACCGTTCAACTGCGGCAGGAGAGTAGACACTCAAGATGGCACTTACCACCACCGATTGGATCGTAATCGCCGCCTACCTGCTGCTCAATCTGTTGATCAGTCTGTATTACCGCCGGCGCTCCTCGGGCAGCACTGAAGAATTTTTCGTATCGGGACGAAATGTTTCCTGGTGGCTGGCCGGCACCTCTATGGTGGCTACCACCTTCGCCGCCGACACCCCTCTGCTTGTCGCCGGCTTAGTAGCTAAAAACGGAATCTCCGGGAACTGGCTGTGGTGGTCGCAATGCCTCTGTGGAATGATGACCGTTTTTTTCTTCGCCCGATATTGGCGCCGCGCGGAAATCCTCACCGACGTGGAATTTGTCGAGCTCCGCTACGAAGGCAAGCCTGCCGCCTTCCTTCGTGGTTTTCGCGCCATTTATCTTGGCGCGCTGATGAATTGCCTGATCCTTGGCTGGGTAATCAAAGCCATGATCAGCATCACCACCGTCTTGCTTGGCGACGCCATCGCTGCTGGCCGAGTATTACAAATCGCCGTGGGTGGTCATGTGCTCTTGCATTACACCCTGGGAGCCCCGGCGCATACCGCGTTGCTGATCTGCGTCCTGATCCTCGTGCCCTTCACAGGCATATACACATTCATCGGCGGATTGTGGGGCGTGCTCGTCACCGATCTGTTCCAGTTTATTTTGAAGATGACCATGATCGTGGTCCTGGCCTGGATCGCCGTCTCCAAACTTGGCGGCATGACCATGCTCAAAATCCAGTTGTCCCACGTGGATAGCACGGTGCGTCAATCGGGACAAACCACCGGGTCGATTCTCTCCTTCTTTCCTTCCTTCCATCTCGGCTGGACCACCGACGCCTTGTGGACTCTCCCGGTCATTACTTTTTGTCTCTACCTCGCAGTCCAGTGGTGGGCTAGTTGGTATCCCGGAGCCGAACCCGGTGGCGGCGGCTATGTCGCCCAACGCATGTTCAGCGCGAAAGACGAAAAAAACTCACTCGGTGCAACGTTGTGGTTCAACATCGCCCACTACGCCATGCGTTCCTGGCCATGGATTCTCACCGGCCTGGTAGCTGTCGCTGTTTATTCTCCTCATGGCGGTTTGCGTCCCAGTATGGAATTTGCCGCCGAACCGGAAAAAGGCTACGTCATGGTGCTGCGCGATTTTCTCCCGCCCGCGCTTCGTGGATTGATGGTGGCCGCTTTCCTGGCTGCATTTATGTCTACTGTCGGCACCCAATTGAACTGGGGCACTTCCTACCTCATCAACGATCTTTATCGCAGATTTCTGGTGCGCAAGGCCACCGACAAGCACTACGTTTTCGTCAGTAAAGTTTTTATCGTAATGCTCGTCATTCTCAGCGGCTACGCCGCCGCAAACATTAATTCCATCCAGTCCGCGTGGCAATTACTCCTCGGCATGGGTGCCGGAACGGGCAGCGTTTTGCTATTGCGCTGGTATTGGTGGCGCATCAATGCCTGGAGCGAAATCTCCGCGATGATCGCCGCCTTCGTCGTCTCCATTTCACTGCAGCGCGTGCATTTCTCAGGCAACGACTCCGTGGTCTTCGCCAAGGCCGCCTTGATCACTACCATCACCACAACAGTCGTGTGGTTGGTCACCACCATGATCACCAAGCCGGAGTCGGACGAACGCCTTATAAAATTCTATCGCCAGGTGCACCCCACGGTAATCGGCTGGCAGCGCATCGCCGCCTTAGCCCCCGAGATCGCTCCGGTCCGCGATCTGGGCGCAAACACTTTCGACTGGATCATGGGCTGCACTCTTGTTTATTGCTGCATGTTCGCCATAGGCGAACTGGTCCTGCAGGAATGGCTCCCCGGACTCGTGTTGTTACTTTGCGCCGCAGCCTCCGGCTATTTTATTTATTGGAGCCTGTCACGCCGCGGCTGGAAATCTTTCTCAGTTGCACCCGAGCCTGTTATCGCGCCACCCCGCACAATCGTACCCGGCGCCGAACAAGGCACCTGATTCAGACCGTGCTCGTGTCTGTTTTATTCCATACTTGCGCCATCTGCGCCTTTCGCGCATCAAATGAAGCGTACTCATTGCCGGAAGAAGCACGCAATCAGAACTGCGATGGGCCGCAACTTCGCAGTTGATGCAAGAATAAATTGAAGAATTTTGGATCGTCCACCCAAAACTATGTTCTATGCCTAGACTGCAGACCCGCGAAGACCAGCGCCTCGAAGAAACCCGCACGCGCAAGAAATATTGGAAGCGCTGGGGCCCTTATTTATCCGAGCGCCAATGGGGCACCGTACGCGAAGACTACAGCCCGTATGGCACCGCCTGGGAATATTTTCCGCATGATCACGCCAGATCACGCGCGTACCGCTGGGGTGAAGACGGTATCGGAGGCATGAGCGACCGTCATCAGATGATTTGTTTCGGTCTCGCCATGTGGAACGGCCGCGATCCGATCTTGAAGGAGCGGCTCTTCGGCCTCACCGGGCATCAGGGAAATCACGGCGAGGATGTAAAGGAATGTTACTTCTACCTGGATTCTACGCCCACCCACAGCTACATGCAGATGCTGTACAAATATCCTCAAGCGGAATTTCCCTACGATGCCTTAGTCGCCGAAAACGGCCGTCGCAACCGCACTCAGCCCGAATTCGAGCTGATGGACACTGGCGTCTTCGCTGAGAACCGCTATTTCGACGTCTTCGTCGAGTATGCCAAGGCCGACGTCGAAGACATTCTCATCAAGATCATCGTGGTGAATCGCGGCCCGGAGGCCGCCACACTTCATCTCTTGCCCTCGCTATGGTTTCGCAATACTTGGTCGTGGGGCAAGGATAACCGCCGTCCCACGATGCGGAAAACCGTCGGGCCAGAAAACTGCCGCTGCGTTGAAGTGCAACATTGGCAATATGGCAAGCGTTGGCTACTCTGCGCTGGTCAGCCGCAATTGCTTTTTACCGAGAACGAAACCAATTATGAGCACGTTTTTGCTGGAAAAAGCCCCACGCCCTTCGTCAAAGACGCTTTTCATGAATATCTCATTCACAAAAATCAAGCTGCAGTGAATCCCCAGCAAACCGGCACCAAGATGGCCGCTTATTACCCGCTCACGCTTGGCCCTGGTGACAGCACTACGCTGAAGTTGCGCTTAACGGACATCCAGCCACTCGGTGGCATAAACTCTGATTCCAATAAACTTGGCACCATCACTTCTCCAGCTCATGCGGGACCCGACGAAGAGGTTCCAGCCACCCACGATTTCGGCGCTGGTTTCGATCGTCTTTTCGACCTACGCCAAAAAGAAGCGGACGATTTTTACGGTTCTCGTGTGCCTAAGGACATTTCCGAAGATGCTCGAAACGTAATGCGTCAGGCCTTATCGGGGATGATGTGGTCGAAGCAGTTCTACCACTACGACGTCCTGACCTGGCTTACCGGTGATCCCGGCCAACCGACTCCCCCGGAAGAGCGCTGGAGCGGCAGAAACAAGGATTGGACGCAGTTGTATAACGACGACGTCGTTTCCATGCCCGACAAATGGGAATACCCCTGGTACGCCGCATGGGATCTCGCATTCCACTGTGTCTCGTTGGCCATCATCGATCCCGACTTCGCCAAAGATCAGCTCGTGCTGCTCCTGCGCGAATGGTATATGAACCCCAATGGCCAATTGCCCGCTTACGAGTGGGCTTTTAGCGATGTGAATCCCCCGGTTCATGCATGGGCCGCGTGGCGTGTTTACAAAATCGAGCGTCGCGTCCGCGGCGTAGCCGATCGCGCCTTCCTCGAAAAAGTTTTTCATAAATTGCTGTTGAATTTCACCTGGTGGGTCAATCGAAAAGATCCCGAAGGCTCAAATATTTTTCAGGGGGGCTTTCTCGGTCTCGACAACATCGGAGTATTCGACCGCTCCGCGCCTCTTCCCACCGGCGGTCATCTCGAGCAGTCCGATGGCACCAGCTGGATGGGCATGTATTGCCTCAACATGCTCGCTATTGCACTCGAACTTGCCAAAGAAGATCGCGCCTACGAAGACATCGCCAGCAAATTCTTCGAGCATTTTGTCTACATCGCCCATGCCATGAACAATTTTGGATCACGCGGCAAATCTTTGTGGGACGATGAAGACGGTTTTTACTACGACGTTCTCCACCTCCCCAACGGCGAAGATCATTTCTTGAAGGTCCGCTCCATGGTCGGCCTAATTCCGCTGTTCGGCGTGGAGACCCTCGAACCCGAAGCCATCGACAAGCTACCCGGCTTTAAGCGTCGCATGCAGTGGTTCATCGACAATCATCCCGACTTTCCAGACCACATCGATATGTCGCAAAGCTCGGCTCGCGGCACGCGCTTGCTACTCTCGCTAGTCAGCAAAAAAAGGTTAGGCCGCGTACTCTCGCGTATGTTGGACGAATCGGAATTTCTCTCTCCCTACGGCATCCGGGCGCTGTCGCGCTTTCACATGGATTACCCTTATGTGCTGCGCTTCAATGGCACGGTCAACAGAGTAGATTACGAGCCTGCCGAATCGGCTACCGGAACGTTTGGCGGCAATTCGAATTGGCGCGGTCCCATCTGGTTCCCCGTGAACTATCTGTTGGTCGAGTCCTTGCAGAAATACCATCATTACTATGGCGAAGACTTCAAACTCGCATGTCCTACCGGTACCAACAATCAAACCAATCTCTGGCAAGTCGCCACAGAAATATCGCGTCGGCTGACCCATATTTTTCTCCGCGACGACAATGGCCGCCGTCCCGTTAACGGAAACGCCGAGGTGTTTCATAGCGATCCCTACTGGCGCGACCTTGTTCTATTTTATGAATTTTTTAACGGTGACAATGGCGCCGGCCTCGGCGCCAATCATCAGACCGGCTGGACCGGCCTCGTTGCGAAGATGATTCAACAAAGTGGTGAGTGAATCACCGTTACGGCAACTCGTAAAACTCAATCAGCACTTTGGTGTTCTCACCGCCCGCGCCCGGAACCGGCACCAGAACAAAATTTACCTTCGAACCGTTAGCCCCTGCCCGCGCCTCCAGATAAATAGGAGCTACGCCAAACCGCTCGCGCACAATTGCCATGGCGCGGTTGACATCCGTGCACCGAAACTCTACCTGCTGAACGCCCTCGCCAAATTTTGCAAGAAACCTCGCGATCGCCCCGTGACCAGCCGGCTCCCTGCTCGTTAGCACATCTAGTTCAACATCATCTGCAAAATGCAGCTCGAATTCCTCGGCGTCTTGTTCTAGAGGCACATCCGCCAGTGCTGGCTGCCCGTTACCCATCCGAATCTTCGCGAACGTCTCCCGATGCACAGCCACACCAACAGTAACAATCGGTTTTGGGCTCAGAAGCAACTCAGCTAATTCCGGATCTTCCCACCAACGAGATGCCGCTCGATCTGCTGCAACCCGCCCGTGTCGATAGATTTCCGAAGCCGCCGCCATACGCGTCGATTTCTCAGCAGCTGACAGATTCGTAATTGCGGACGACATCGCGTGGGCCATCATATTTCCCAAGCTCTATCTGTCAGGACCGTGCGCGATTCTACCGCGAGGCTGTTCAGTGACCGCTGCTTGCCCAGGCGACATCAGCGACGCGATAAGGGCAACCAGCAGTATTCCCGCCACCACTAGCAGCGAAATGTGCACCGGAACATACATCCACGGTTCCGCAATCATCTTTGCACCAATAAAAACCAGCACCCCCGAAAGTCCCACCGTCAGGTATCGCAGTCGCCCCAAAGCTCCTGCCAGTAAAAAATACATCGCCCTTAACCCCAGAATCGCAAATACATTCGAGGTGTACACGATAAACGCATCGTGAGTGATCCCAAAAATCGCCGGAATCGAATCCACCGCTAGCGTGACATCCGTAATCTCTACCACCAGCAGCACCAAAAACAAAGGTGTCGCAAATAATTGCTTGTTCAAGCGCACAAAAAATCTCTCGCCATGATATTGGCGGGTGACTCGCAAATGCTTGTTCGCCAATTGAAAAATCTTGTTTTGTTCCGGATGCGTGTCCCGCGTTCGAACCAAAAGCATGTGAATTCCCGCATACACCAGAAAAGCCCCGAAGACGTACATGATCCACGAAAAGCGCGCCACCAGCGCCGCGCCCATCGCAATCATGATTCCCCGCATCACTAATGCGCCCAGCACACCCCACGCAAGCAAGCGATGTTGTACCCGTTCATCCACTGAAAAAGCACGAAAGATCACCAGAAATAAAAACAGGTTATCGATGCTCAGCGCTTTTTCGATCAGGTATCCGGTGAAGAATTCCAGTGCTGGTTGCCTGCCCAGAAACCAAAACACCCCCACGCCAAAAAGTAGCGACAGCGCCACCCACCCCACACTCCAGATCGCCGCTTCGCGCAGCCGTATTCTATGCGGCCGCCGATGAAACACACCCAGATCAAGTGCCACCGCAACCAGCACAAAAATGTTAAAGAAAATCCAGCGCGAGAGGGTACCCATTTTCGCGTTGGTTTATTTCAGGGAGCGGAAGCCGCGTGTGCGTCCGTCGCGTTCAAATTATTTAACTCCACTCGCGTGGTTTGTCCCGGCTGAATCGCCACCGCCACGTCCCACCTCACTCGCGTATCTCCTGCATCGGCATCCAAATTCAAAGAACTCACCCAGTAACTTCCTGGCGGCAATCCCGAAACGCCCGCGCGCCCATCCAGATCCGTGTCCGCCTTGGCCACCAGATATTTCGTCTGCGCCACATCGGGCGCCAGGTGCTGCACGTGTTTCTTGTGCTCGCTTTCAATCTTCGCCCATTTTCGCTGTGGATTCACGGCGTCCATTTCCAGTTCCATCCCGCTCATCGTTTCCGGGTGCAAGCGAATAAACTTCCGCAGTGCGCTGTAGTATTCCTCGGTTTGCTTTTTGTATTTCTCCGGATGATCCGTTTTGTCCGCGTCCTTATATTTCGGTTTGGGAATGCCATTCGTCACTCCGCCGCTATTCGCGCGCTGGTAAGCCAGCAAAAATTCCGGTACGTGCAGTACATCATCGGCCGTCAGCGCTTTGTCCAGTCCCGGCATGGTCAAATCCAGAATCTCATGTGCTTTGAGCCATTCCTTCAGCTCCGGAGAAACTTTCAAATCATCAATGAATTTATCGCGAGAGGGAATGACGTCCCCCGCTTCCACTTCTTGAGAAACCGCTGCGTAGCTTTTGCTGAGGATGTAAAAAGTGAATTGCCGTACCGGCTCGGGCCGCGCAGCCGTAGGTGTGATCCTTGCTGTAAGCTGCAGCCCGCCCGTGTTCGCAGCCGTTTGTGCAAATGAATTGGTGCTTATGAACAACGACCCAAGCAACACAGCCAGCGTGGCCATTCGCGTTTTCATCATTGGCAAATCGTAACAGATTGGAGTCCAGCCGACGCACCGAACATCTTTTGTGTTGCTTTAGTGAAGGGTCCCGCCCGAGCAGACTGATCCTACGCCATCAGCAAATTGGCATTCCCGCTCTAGCGCGAAACGCTGCTGTTAGTCGACTCTTAGTAAAGGTGGAAAGTAACTTCGATCTGTACCCGGCAGGCGACAGGTTTGCCCCCAGGCCCCAAAGCCGCCCGCATCTTCCAATTGCGCACCTGCGCCAGCGCCTTTTCTTCCAAGCCAAGTCCCGGCCCTTTAATCACGATGGGATTAACAACCCGTCCGTCGGCCGTCACCGTCACGTCCAGCAAAACCGTACCCTGGTACTTCGCCTTGCGAGCCTCATCCGAATATTCCGGTTGCGGGCAGTAGATACACTGCGGCGAGCCAACTCCATTTATGCCCGCGCGAAAATCGCCTCCGCCCGTGCCGCCAGTATTCCCAGGGCCCAAGCCTGCGCCGTTCCCGCTGCCAATGCCGCCGCTTGTCCCTACCCCGACACCGCCGCCACCACCTGGTCCGCCCGACATTGTTACCGCGCCCGCCATCGGATCGCCCACATTCGGGAGCGGCGGATTCGCAATCTTCAGCTCCGGCGGCCCCAGTAGTGTCGGATCCATCGGCAGCTTAGGAGCGAGATTCCTGATCGTCACCTCAGGCGGCGTAAATTGTGTATACGCGAATTTCGGAGCCTGACCCTTCGTAGGCGGCGTAATGGATCGGTCACCTCCGCCACCACCGCCGCCAGCCTTCTTCGTGCCAGCCGGCAACTTCGCGATATAAGGAGAAATATCCAACGGCGTCGAATCAAATTTATTTTTTGCTTGTGTCGAGCCCGGCAGAATATGTGTGAACAACGGAACAACTAGAAGTGTAATTATCCCGACGTGCAGCCCGATCGAAATTATTTGCGTCCACCCAAAATTCTCGTCCTTCGACCAGATATCTTTAACCTTGACCGGCTTGCTGGTCCACTGCGCAGGAGCCTGCTTCACCGGAAAGAACAATTCCTTGATGCGGTCCCCGAACCCCCCGAACCCAGCGCCCCAAGCCACTTCCAATCTACTATTCGAGGCGCCTTTTGGAACTGGCCCGCCCTTAAGTACCGTCTTTAAATTTTCTCTAAATCCATCGCCGTAATTTTCAGGCATCAGCGGAGAATGAACATCCCCGCTAATCTTCACCGGACGTTCCGTCAGGAATTGTTTGAGGTTTCCCCAGAAACCATCGGTCACAAACTTGGTGGGAGTCCCGAATCGGGGCAGCGGAGTCGTGGAACCTGCACTGGCTTCGTTGGCCCTGGGTGGCTGAGGCTGAGTCGGCAAGAGATTGATCATTCTACCCGGCACCGTCTTCCCTCGGTTTAGACGCAGCTATTGCGAATTAAGCGTGCTAGCCGGATATGATTCGCGCTCCCCGGGAAAGGTTGCGCGACCCATGCGGCTGACATCGACTGCCATTCATTGTAACATACACATTTAATCAGCTTTCCGATGTTTCCCGTCGTATACCTCTCTCCAGAAATACGATCGGTATAAATGCGGGGAAAACAGGGATTTATCGTGCTGGCCACGACGGGGATGAAATTATCCTGCACTATCGATAATCGCCAGCGACAAAAAGGGGACTTTCCATTTCTCAGCTCATGGCCGAACCACTGGAACTAAAGAAAACTCTAAACCTGCCCAAGACCGATTTCCCCATGAAAGCCAGCTTGCCGCAGAACGAGCCTAAACAGCTTGCTGCCTGGGAGGAGGCCCATCTTTACGAAAAAATTCTGGAGACCCGCAAAGGCAAGCCTCTTTTTGTTTTGCACGATGGTCCTCCCTATCCCACGGGCACCATTCACCTCGGCACCGGTCTCAATAAAATTCTAAAAGACATGATCGTTAAATCCGAAAGCATGGCCGGGCACTTCGCGCCCTACGTCCCTGGCTGGGATTGCCACGGTTTGCCCATCGAGACTCAAGTCGAAAAAGAGCTGGGCGGCAAAGCCAAGGTTTCCGCGCCCGAATTTCGTAAGCTTTGCCGTGAATTCGCCAATCGCTACGTCGAGCAGCACAAGCGCGACTTCAAACGCCTCGGCGTCTTTGGTCGCTGGAACGATCCGTACCTCACCATGAATTTTGACTATGAAGCCACCATCGCCGGCGCTTTTCTGGAGTTCATGGAAAAGGGCTACGTCTATCGCGGGCGCAAGCCTGTCTACTGGTGCCTTCACGACCGTACCGCATTGGCGGAAGCCGAAGTCGAGTACGAAGATCACACCAGCCCATCCGTGTGGGTGAAATTCGCCATCGCCGATGGCCAGAATCCCGGCAACGAAGTTAGCGCTGTCATCTGGACCACCACTCCTTGGACCCTGCCTCATAACCGCGCATTGGCTTTTCATCCCGACTATGACTATGCAGTCGTCGACACCGAAAAAGGCGCTCTACTCCTCGCCGTCGACCGCATCCCCGCGCTTCAATCCGAATGCGATATTAAGGAAGCTCGCATCCGCGAAACCTTCAAGGGCAGCCAATTCGAAAGCCGCAGATTTCAGCATCCCTTTTTGCCTCTCCAGGTCCCTGGTATTTTGGCCGACTACGTCACCCTCGATCAGGGCAGCGGAATCGTGCACACCGCTCCCGGCCACGGCGCCGACGACTTTTATTCCGGCCAGAAATATGGATTGGAAACGTACGCTCCACTCGATGACCGCGGCGTTTATCTAGAAGGTTTGCCCGAATACAAAGGCAAAAATGTTTTTGAAGCCAACCCCATCATCGTCAAACTGCTGCAGGATCGCGGCGCGTTGCTCAGCCATCACGAATACAAACACACTTACCCGCATTGTTGGCGTTGCCACAATCCGGTGATCTTTCGCGCCACCGAGCAATGGTTTATCAAGATGGACGCCGTCGTGCCCGGTCGCGATAAAACGTTTCGCCAGGAAGCCCTCGATGAGGTGGAAGGCGTGAAATGGATCCCTGCCTGGGGCGAGGAACGCATTTACGAAATGGTCGAAAAACGCCCCGATTGGTGCGTTTCGCGCCAGCGTTTCTGGGGCGTGCCCATCATCGTGTTTTATTGTGACGCCTGCGGAAAACGACTCGAAGATTTCTCCGCCTTACGAAATGTTTTGCATTGGTTCAAAAAAGAAGGCGCCGACGCCTGGTATCAGCACACCCCGGAAGAATTGTTGCCGCCCAATACAAAATGTTCTTGCGGTTCCACTAAATGGCGGCAGGAGCACGACATTCTCGACGTGTGGTTTGATTCCGGTTCTTCCAACCTGGCGGTCTTGCACGGCCCGGAGTGGCCCGCCCATATTTATCTCGAAGGTCCCGACCAATATCGCGGCTGGTTCCAAAGTTCGTTGCTGGTAGCCACTGGAATTAAAAATGCCGCGCCTTTCCGTGGCGTGGTAACCCACGGCTGGACTCTAGATGAACAGGGACGTCCGATGTCCAAGTCCCTTGGCAACGTCGTCGAACCCGCCGAAATTTGCGAAAAGTGGGGCGCCGATCTGCTGCGCCTGTGGGTCGCCTCCCAGGAATACCAGGCCGACGTAAAGATGAGTGAACGAGTCATGGATCAGCTCAGCGAAGCCTACCGAAAAATTCGCAACACCTTCCGCTTCGCACTTGGAAATCTCGACAAATTTGATCCTTCACGCGATGCGCTACCCAATGAGCAATTGGAAGAAATCGATCGCTGGATGCTCGACCGCACCGCGGAGCTATCTCGCAAATGCCGCGCATGGTACGCCGCATACGATTTCCATCGCGTATACCACGCCATTCACGACTACTGCGTGGTCGACCTCAGCTCCTTTTACTGGGACGTGTTAAAGGATCGCCTCTACACCAAAGCGCCTCGCAGCACATCGCGGCGTTCCGCGCAGACCGCGATCTGGAAAATTTCCAGCGCCTTGGTGCGTTTGCTCACGCCTATCCTGGTATTCACCACCGAAGAAATTTGGAAGATGCTTCCTGCGGATAAACACGCCACGGGCAGCGTGCATCAGGCTGAATTCGCCGAAGCTGATTCGCTTGCCAGCGGCATCAGCACGGAAGCGGCGGAACAATGGGCCCGCCTCGCGCAAGTACGCCCCGCGGTGTTGGTGGCGCTCGAGCAAGCTCGTGCGGCCAAGGCCATTGGTAAGGGAATCGAAGCGAAAGTGAAGCTTCACGCCGGCAGCGAGGCGCCAGGATTGCAGAAATTGCTGCAGGAAAGATGTAATGTGCTGCCCGAGCTTTTCATCGTTTCGCAAGTCGAGGTTGAGCCGACCCCGCCTGCCGGTGCCGTCCAAAGCGAATCGCTGCCCGGCCTCGCCATCAAGATCGAGCGCGCCGACGGAGCCAAGTGCGAACGCTGCTGGAATTATTCCACGCACGTAGGCGAAAACCACAGGTATCCCACCGTCTGTGAACGGTGCACCGAGGCCCTGGCCGAAATCGAAAGCGCTGCGTAAGCATTCCGATCCAGTGACTGCCTCATCCGTTAAGATCATGGAAGAACGGAAAAAGTTGACGCCATGAAAGTAGAAATTTAGTGCAAATTTCCCCGCGATTGCGATGGTTGTGGCTCACCCTCGCGATAGTCATCGCCGACCGCGCCACTAAAGCCTGGTTTGAAGCTTCCACCACCGAGAGCTATCGCCACGAGGTCGTCCACAACTTAATCTACCTGGTGCACAGCACAAATCCCGGAATCGCCTTCAGCTTTTTCGCCGATTCGAATTCGCCTTGGATGAAATCCATTCTTATCGCTGGTTCGATTCTGGTGGTGATCGCTCTTGCGTGGCTTTTGGTCGCCGGTAAGACTGGCGGCCCAATGACCTTCGCGGGCCTTGCTCTTTTAATCGCGGGTGCCACCGGAAATGTCACCGACCGCATTCTGCATGGCGGCGTAACTGATTTCCTCGAAGTGTGGATTGGCTCCTACCGCTGGCCGGCATTCAACGTCGCCGATTCCGCCATCACCATCGGAGCCGCGCTGATCTTGCTCGATGCCATCTTTGGCACCAATGTGGACGCCACTGTATCCGCAAAAAAGCGCGCCTGAACTATTTTGAAGGTTGGAAAGAACTCGCGCGTGATTCCAAGGTCTCGTATGAGCGGTGAAAAAGAAATCAACACCGAAGCGCCTTCAGAGCCGGAAGAGAATTCCATCCTCTCCTTCGAAGTTCTCGACTCTGAAATCGGGGACCGCCTCGATCACGCCGTTGCCGCCAGGTATCCCGAGCTAAGCCGCACCCGCGTCAAAGAATTGATCGACGGTGAACTTGTACTGGTCGACGGAAAACCCTCCAAAGGCTCGCATCGCTTGCATACCGGCGAAAAAGTCGCCGTAACTCCCAAGGCCCGGCCCCCGTTGCGAGCTCATGCCGAATCTATCCCCCTGGACATTCTGTTTGAAGATGCCGACATCATCGCCGTCGATAAGCCTGCAGGCATGACCGTCCATGCAGGAGCAGGCAACGCTACCGGCACCATGGTCAACGCTCTCCTCGGCCGCGGCCAGTCCCTCTCGCAATTGGGTGACGCCTTGCGTCCCGGAATTGTTCACCGCCTCGACAAGGAAACCTCCGGCGTCATTCTCGTTGCGAAAACCGACTCCGCCCACGCGCGCCTTGGCGAAGCCTTTCGCCAGCGCACCGTAAATAAAACCTACATCGCTTTGGTACAAGGCTCGTTCGACACCACCAGCGGTCGGATCGAGCTGGCCATCGGTCGCGACCCGATCAAGCGCGTACGCATGGCCGCAGAACAGAAAACCTTCCGTGGCTCGAAAATTGCCAACTCGCGTGAAGCTCGCACCGACTGGCGCACCCTTATTAAGATCGACGCCACTACTTTGCTGGAGGTCCAGCTTCACACCGGTCGCACCCACCAGATACGCGTCCATTTTTCCGCGCTCAAACATCCGGTAGTAGGCGACACACTCTACGGAGCCGCTGCGCAGCTGCGTGTGGGAGACATATCCCTCCCGCCACTAGGCCGCAATTTTTTGCATGCCGCAAAAATTGTTTTTTCTCACCCGCGAACCGGCGAAAGAATGGAGCTCCGCGCTCCGTTGCCGATCGAACTCCGCGACTTCCTGTACACGCTAGCCAAGACCGCCGGGGGAGACCCAGCAAAAATTGACGCTGCACTCGCTGGGTACCTATAATCTGGGCAGATGCAACCCAAACCATTTTTAATTTTGGTTCTAGCCGTCATTGCCATATTGCTTTTGCCGGCTCGACATTCCGCGCAACAGCTTCCTCCCCCTGCGCCGCCGACTCAATCCACGCCTCCTGCCGCGTCTAATCCCGACGCGTCACAAGCGCCACCCACTGGCCAAACCCCTACCGTCATCCAAAGCCGCGTCAACCTCGTCGACATTTTGTTCACCGTTCTAAATCGCCGCAACAAACTCGTCCCTGACCTCGAAAAAGCCGACTTCAAAATTTTTGACGACAGAGTCCCACAGGAAATCCGCTATTTCAGCAAGCAGACCGAACTTCCCCTGCGCATAGGCATGCTGCTCGACACTTCCAATAGCATTCGCGACCGCCTTAAGTTCGAGCAGGACGCTTCCACAAATTTCCTCTTCAGCGTTTTGCGCCATAACAAAGACGAAGCCTTCCTCATGACCTTTGATGACGAGCCGCAAGTGATTCAAAAATTCACCGGCGACGCCGGAGCCTTACGCGATGAAATTTTCAAGACTCGCGCCGGCGGCGGCACCGCCATTTATGACGCCATCTATTCCGCATGCTTGAATGAATTAAGCCACCCGCCGCGTCCACCCGGCGATCAGCCTGACGTCGTGCGCCGCGTGATGATTTTGATCAGCGACGGCGATGACAATCTCTCCACGCGCACTCGCGCCGAAGCTATCGAAATGGCCCAACGCGCCAGCGTGGTGATCTACACCATCAGCACCAGCACCCAGTGGATCGCGCTTTCGCAGACCGATCCATCCAAGGCCGCCAATCGCAAGAACCACCTCACCCCCGGTGATCAAATTTTGCAGGATTTAGCTGAAGAAACCGGCGGCCGCGCCTTTTTTCCTTACCACGTGGATGATTTAGATCAATCGTTTCAGGACATCGGAGACGAGCTGCGTAACGAATACTCCATCGCCTACAGTCCTACCAATTACGTTATGGATGGCCGCTACCACAAAATCCGCATCGAAACCCCCGACCACAAGGGCTATCAGGTGAACGCCAGACGCGGTTACTTCGCGCGAGCCGGTGCCAACTCCGCCGGACCAGGAACTCCCCCAGCCGGCTCGCCTCGGTAAGCCGCTTCTCCCTTGGGAGCGTAATAGCCTTTCCGCGCCAGCACTTTCAAATCGTGATTATTTGTTTCCACTTTGATTTTGCGAAATTTCCCGTCCCGCGCCGCGTTACTCGGGTAATATCCCAGCGTGTACTGGCTGCGCAGCTCGTCTGAAATTTCATCGAACGCTTCTTTTAATTTCTTCTCATTACTCACGACAATCATCCGTCCCCCAGTTTCATCTGCAAGCTTCTTCGCGACACCAGGATTCCCACCGCCAAATCTTCGGTCCGCCACCAGCAAAACGTGGATCACCGAATCTGTCCTCTGCGCCGACTCAATAGCCTCTTCAATCCGCACTTTGCTGCCTTCGTCTTGCGCGTCGGTGACAATCACGATGGCTTTACGGCCCGCTTCTGTATTCAGCTTTTCTCCGCTCGCCAAATAAATCGCATCATAGAGCGCCGTCCCGGTCATCTGCTGGTTTCCGATCGGCCCCGGATTTCCCGCGATCATCCCTCCGCCCGGTGTATTGATCCGCGCCCTTCGCACCGCGCGATCCAACTGCGCCCGATCATCGGTAAAGTCCGAAAGCATATCCACATCGGTATCAAAGGACATCACCAGCGCCTCATCGCCCTTACGAAGCACGCGGTCCAGAAACTGGCTCCCCGCCGCTTGAATCGCCCCCAGCATGTCCTGTTCGCTCCCGGAAGTATCCAACAGCAGAGCCAGCGTAATCGGCAGGCTCACTTCCTTCGAAAAAAACGAAATCTTCTGGTCCTGGTTATCCTCTATAATCTTGAAGTCTTCCTGCTTCAGGTCCCCGACAATCCGTTTATTTTTGTCGCGCACCGTGGCGAACACGTTCACCAGGTTCACTTGCGACCGGATCACCGGTCCTTGCCCAGCGTCCTGTGGACCCGCTGGAACCGCCGGGACCGCCAGCATCGCCGCGCTGCTAACTGCCAACCACACCCTCGCAAGTTTGCTCAAAGAATGCATGTATACTTTCCTTTGTTAGAATCCGCTGTTGCTCGCCTCTGGCGGCCAGCATGCATCCTACGATGCCGTGAACGGACGGGATGGATGCGTAGCCCGAAATCCTCGAGAGGCTAAATCGACACGAAGTTTGGCTTGAGGCCCATGAAAAGTCTACGAAAAACCGTAATCGTCGCCCTCACCACCACACTCATCCCCTTCATCGCAATGAACGCCCAGGAAACTAAGCCAGATACCCCTGCTCCCGCACCAAATGCTCACCAGCCCCCACCTCCGGCCGATACCGGCGCCAATGGCCAGGCTGGTAGAATCGTAATCCCCGTTAATCAGGTCATCGTTCCCGTCACCGTCAAAGACGGTTCCGGCCGCCTCGTCCCCGACCTGTCCAAAGACGAATTTCGCATCTTCGAAGACCAGGTCGAGCAGCGCATCGCTTATTTCAGCAACGAAGCCTTCCCGCTTTCCATGGTCATTCTCATCGACAACGACCTAAAACGGAAAGATGCCGAGGAAGTTGCCGCCAGCCTGAAAGCCATCATTATGGGTTTGAGCACCGCCGATGAAGCCTACATCGCTCGCTTCGATCAGTTTTTCCACGAAGGCCCCGGCTTCACGAAGAATCAGGACAAATTACTCACCGAAATTAAACGCACCGAATTGGACACCAAGCCGTCCGTAGCACCGCCTGGCCCCGCGATGACCGACGGCCCGGTAATCAATGGACACTCCGCCATCGGCGATTCACCCAACGTCGCCCCTACCGTTAATCTCGTCAAAGGCCAGAGCACCAAGGCTCTCGACGACGCCGTCTACAGCGCGGCGCAACTCCTGAAAGACCGCGGCCGCGAGCGCCGCAAAATCATCTTCCTCATTTCCGACGGCGCCAACGGAATCAGAACTAATACCCACGATTACAAGTCCACTGTAAAAGAATTGCTGCGTTACGAGATCTCCGTCTATAGCGTCGCCGTCAGCAGTGCCTATTTCGAACGCCGCTTCAGTCGACTGGTCGATTACGCTCACGACTCCGGAGGCGATGTCTACTTCGCCGCCAAGCGCAGCACCATGGAAGAACTCTATTCCCGCGTCACCGAAGAAGCCCGCAATCAATACACCCTGGCGTACTCCCCAGCCGGAACGAATCGCGCGCTCGACTACCACACCATCGAAGTTCGCGTGAAGCGTGAAGGCCTGACGGTTGACGCTCGCGAAGGCTACTACGCCGGCGCCGCCCCCCACTAATTAACGTCGATGTCGCATTAAATAATCGCCAAAATTAAATCCATGCACCGGGTGGCCTACGCTTTGCGATTTTTGCAAAGGGTGGGCGCTTCTGCTCAGCTTTCTTCCATCCGCCACGCGCTGCCTCCCTCGCTTCTTCCGCATTCAACAAAAATTTTGTTTTTTGCTGCTAGTGCCCGCGACTTTTTTGTGAGACAACTATATCGGGCCGAGCGATTTTTTCCGGCCATTGAAAATTGCGGAGGTGTTTGTGAAGAAGAAGCCAGCAAAGAAGAGCAGCACAAAAAAAGGTAAGTAGCACCTCATTCAGATTGAAAAAAAGGGCGCAGCGGATTTTTTCGCAGCGCCCTTTCTTATTTTCAAGAGTTCGAATCGCTTCAACAACTCCGTCTAGCTCCGTCTACGAACTCAATGCCTCTTCATGACTCGGGCAAATCGGCCGGTAAGCACAATTGCGGCACAGGTACCCCGGCTTTGGCGGAAACTGTCCGGCGCGAATGTCCTCCGCGACCTCCTGCACAATTTTCTGCGCATCTTGCAGTTGCTTGGCATCTCGCGTTGTCGCCTGTATCTGATTATTTTGCAGGTAATGAAACACCAGCCGCACAGGGTTCCATTCGAATATCTCCACCGCCGCCAGCGCGTAAATGCTCAACTGCAAATCCCGCCGTGCATCCAGATCCTTCTTCGGCTTCCCGGTTTTGTAATCCACGATTTCCACGTTGTTACCGCCCAACGCATTCACCTGGTCAATGCGCCCGGCAATAATCACGTTGTTCTCCATCGGCAATTCGAACGTCTTCTCCTGCTCCAGAATTTCCGGCAAACTCTCCAGCATCGCCGCGTGAAATACTTTCAGCTGTTCCAGCCCATCTTTCTTGTATTCGTTCTCCTGATAATCGTCCTCAAACCCCGCCGATTTCCATTCCGTCTCAAATATTCGTTGCACTTCCTCGAATGGCAACTTGTTGCCCTTGCGCAATTCCGCCAGCGTTCGCCTGATCGTGTCGTGCACCACCCGCCCAAACGTCAACGTCCCTCGCGGCCCTTCCTCCAGCGCCCATAGCCGCCCAAACAAATATTGCTGCGGGCATCTGCGGTAATTGTCCAGCGCCGAAGGGCTCAGCTTCAGCGGCTCCGGCGACGGGGGATGAAACGTTTCCGCCCACGAAGCAATGCGCGAAAAAATTCGCGGCGGATCAATCGGCGCCGGAAACAATGAAGCCGCCATCGCGCTGCCGCTCGGAACCACATCACTCGGCACTCGCGCAGCCAGTCGTGGCGCCATCTGCACCACGTCCCGCCACTTCACCAGCGGATCCATCACAATGTCCTCGACAAAAGTAGGCACTTTGCCTTTTTTGTCCGTCAACGTGGTAATCGTCAGCCGTTCGCGCGCCCGCGTCAGCGCCACGTAAAACAGCCGCCGCTCTTCCTGAATGTGGAATTGCTCCGCGGGCGCGCCTTCTTTCATCAGCTCGGCAGGGAACTCAAACACCCGCGTCCGCTCCGACGCCGGAAACGCCTTGTTATTCAGCCGGAGCAAAAACACGTGCGGAAACTCCAGCCCCTTCGCGCCGTGTACCGTCATCAACTGCACCGCATCGCCCGGAACATCGTCTTCCAGGCTCACCGTCCCGCCCGCCTGATCGAAATAATCCAGATACTCCAAAAACTCCGCTAGCCCCTTCGTATCGCTTTTCGGCTCCCACTCCACAACAAATTCCGCCAGCCGCGTCACATATTTGCGATCCTGCACCGCCGCGCGCTCGCGAATTTCCAACCAGTCGATCACCGATCCCAGAATTTGTTTCGCGCTCCTCCGGTTAATTGTCTTTCGTTGCGCCAAAAGAAAATCCAGCAGCACCTGTACCGCCGCTTGTGACGCATCAAACGCCAGTTCCGTCTGCGGTGCCTGCAAAATATCGATCAGCGCGGCCCCGCGTTTCTTCGAAGCCCGCTGCGTCAGCCTCACCAAATCTTCCGGCTCCATATGCCAAGCCGGCGCCGCCAACACCCGTGCGCACGCCACATCGTCGTATGGCTGCGCGATCAGCCGTAGGTACGCCAGTACATCCCGCACCAACGGATGCTCCAGAATCGAAAGCTTGCTGATCACAAATGGAATCTTTGCCCGCGAAAGCTCTTCCACCAGATGATCGCGATGCGCGTGTTGCCGGTACAACACCGCGAAATCCTTCCACCGGTGTCCCGCGCGGTGCAGCCGTTGCAGTTCCCCCGTAACCCACCGCGACTCATCATCCGCATTGGCCAGTTCCGCGATGCGAATTTTCTCACCCTCGGGGTGCGGCGTCGTCAGTACCTTGGGAGGAAAGCGTTCGCTGCGCGCGTTTTGTCCGATAACGTGCGTCGCCACCCGCAAAATATTCGGCGTGGACCGGTAATTCTCCGTCAACGTCACGCGATACCGGCTGGGATCGTCCGTATCCTTTAACCCCGCGAATCTCTTTTCAAAAATGGCAAAGCTCGCGAACGAAGCTCCGCGAAAACGGTAAATGGCCTGGTCGTTGTCGCCCACCACAAAAATATTTCGCGGCTCCGCGCACAACAGATCTAGCAGCTCGATTTGCGCGATATTTGTATCCTGAAACTCGTCCACCAGGATGTAGCGGTAACGCTGTCGCAGTTTTTCTCGCAGCGCCGCATCTTTTTGCAGCAGTTCCACCGCGCCGGTAATCAGCGAATTAATTGATACGCGATTCTTCGCGCGCAGCAATCCCTCGCTGGCCCCGTAAGCCCGCGCAATCTCCTGTTGCAGCGCCACCTGGTCGGCGCGCTCCGCGTACGTATCCTCGTCCAGCTCCCCGCGCTCTGCTTCCAGTTTCGTCCCTAATCCATCCGCATAGCGCTGGAAGTCTTCGCAGGACACGAGCTCGTCCTGGCAGCGGCTGAAAAATTCCAGAAAATCATTCAGGAACTGTCCCGGGTCCGGCAGCCGCCGGTATTTCTCCAGCCGCAGCCGCGCCAAATTCCGCCGCAATAAAATCCAGTGATCGCATTTATCCAGAATCACCCGGCCGGGATCCAGTTCCACCAGCAGCGCCTCGCAAAACGAATGAAACGTCGCCAGCGTGACGTCCTTGCCCCGCTCTCCCACCGCCTTCACCACCCGCGCCTTCATCTCCCCGGCCGCCTTCTTGGTAAAAGTCAGCCCCAGAATATTTTCGCCCGTAATCGATGCATCATTCTCCAGCAGGTGCCGGATCCGCTCCGTAATCACCCGCGTCTTCCCCGTCCCCGCCCCCGCAATCACCAGCAGTGGCCCCGCCCCATGCGTAATCGCGCGCCGCTGCGTCTCATTCACACCCAGCAGGGGACTAGCCGTCGCCGGCAGCCCCATTTCAAAAAGTGTAGCCATCCGTTCCATAGTCTATCCAATTGCTAGGCGAAGAGGAAGCGAAGCCACGATGAACGGATGAAATCGTTGTGTCGAGGCCGATGCCGAGTATCGTCGGCCCGCATTGAAACATCAAGTCATACACGCTTACGTTAGTACGAAGAATCTACTGTTGTCGGCAAACAGGGTTGATAACCTGTGCATACGAGGAAATAGTGCCTGACAAATCCAAGACTCGGCAGCAGCTTCTTTCGCAAATGACAGAAATTGTGGTCGGAAACGTCGAGACGATGCCACCAGATGAGCGTGCCGAACGCGTCGCTGCTTTTCGAAAGGCCATCAAGGGTGACGAGAAGACCGCATTAAGTCGTCCCAAAGCGCCGCGAACTTTTGGTAATCCGCGGAAGTCTCGTCGTAGCCGAGCTTAAAGAGTGCCCGCCTGAATTTTGGAAAATCTCGTTCCGCGAAAATGGAAAGGGCGCACCGGCTGTAAATTGCGGTGCGCCCTAGCCCATCAAGAAACAGAATTGTAATGGCCGCTTCAGATTTTGATTACCTGCCGAAGCGCCACACGAGTCCGCTCTGTATTCTCAGATTGTTCTGCCCGGCCCCGGCAAAGTGGGTGTAGAGATAATCGACCTGGATGGCTCGGAAGGAAACGTGCCGCGTCAGGGTGACATCGGCTCCGCCTCCTGCGGCCGCTGCAAAGGCGTTGCTTGACGTCGAGCCTAGACCAGTTGCACCGGCAGAGAACTGCTCGCCACCGAAGAGCGCCTGGACGAACGGAAACACGCGGCCACGGGTTGGGAAATAGATTCGAGGCCCAACAAGATAGCTCAACTCGTGCGAAGTGAGGCCGGACGGCAAGCCCGTCACCTTGCATGCCCCGAACTCACCGATTACGCCAACCCGCGGCGCAAAATAAGCCCCGAATGAGCCAGACCCGCCCTCGCAGTTAGCGCCGGAAGCTCCGTTGCCCGGATTCAACCGAACATATTGATAGTCTCCAGAAATCTCGAACCCTCGGCCTTCTTGCGCGTTCGCAGAGACTGCAAAGACCGTGGAAACCAAGAACAACCCACACACCATCAGCAACTTACGCATTTCTCTCCTCCAAAGAGTGTATTTGGTTCAGCTAGTACTATTACTATGATGAGCGAGACACATTCTCGGGGCAAGCGTGTCGGATTCGATGGTTTCCCGGGACGAACTTGTCCTCTAGGTCAAGGCGTTTGACCAGACGAACAGGCTCCAATTTCGTCCTTGCCAGCGCCTCGGCCCGCCTCCTCGGCGATCTCGCCTGCGCTTTGCTATAGCCCAAAAAAACGCTTGAGCTCAGTCGCGACTACGTGTATTAGGAACCATGAGCGGCGGAACACGTATGTAACTCAGAGGGCCGCAGGAGCATCGAATTCGCGCGACCCTCCCCACGAGCGGGAGGTGAAGGCAAGAAATGTCCGTGGTTTCTGCAAGAGAGAGCTTGATTCTGGGCCTCGCAAAGCTGGTTTGGCTGAGCCTGCCAGTGCTCCTTTGCAGCTTTCCTTTATGGTCTCAACAACCTCCGACCGACCAAACAACGACGAGTGCGCTGGTCGACTTAGAAGGAACACAGGCTTCCGCCGGGGGACCGCAACACGCTGAGCACCAACCGGGAAGCATCAGCGGCAAGGTTGTTGATCAATCCGGAGCCAACATTGCCGGAGCCGTCGTGAAGCTTACACGTGAAGGCCAATCTTCGGGCCTGGAGGTAACGTCGGACGAGGACGGGCTATTCGCGTTTTCCAATGTCGCCCCAGGCCCCTTCCAGCTCACAATTTCATCCTCGGGTCTCGCGTCGCAGGAGTCGTCCGGAACCCTCCGATCTGGAGAAGCCTACGTCACTCCGCTGATTATGTTGGTCATCCCCACTCAGGTAACCGAGGTGCACGTTGCACTGACGCCGGAGGAACTGGCAACCGTGCAGATCAAGGAACAAGAAAAGCAGCGGGTCTTCGGAGTGATCCCGAACTTCTATGTCAGCTACGAACCGATTTCCGCTCCTCTCGCGCCGAAACACAAGTTTGAACTTGCGTGGAAATCGGCTAGTGACCCGATCACACTTGTCGGGGTTGGGGTGGTCGCGGGGATTAGCCAGGCCGGAGATCGTTGGAGCTCCTACGGACAGGGAGCGCAAGGGTATGCAAAGCGCTACGGCACAGTTTACGCCGATGTTTTTGCCGCAACGCTTATCGGCGGCGCGGTAATGCCTTCGGTTCTCAAGCAGGATCCACGCTACTTTTACAAAGGAAGCGGTAGCAAGCGATCCAGGATTCTCTATGCCGCGGCGAGCTCGGTTATATGCAAAGGGGACAACGGGCACTGGCAGCCCAATTACTCGAATGTCATCGGTAGTTTTGCTGGCGCCGGACTGCAAGCCCTCTATCTTCCCGCCAACGACCGCCGCGGATCCGGGTTCGTGGTCTCCTCGGCGCTAATCAGACTCGGCGAGACGTCCCTCGTCGGCGTCCTTCAAGAGTTCGTTCTTTCGAAGTTGACACCGAATCGCCCTAGGCGTGTGTCATCGCAGCCCTAAGTCCTACCGCGGGGGCGCGATTGCGGAACTGCTGCCGCCCTATTGAGCGCCAACGCACAGTTCGGCGTCGTTCTAAGCATTTGAACTTGGCCAATTGCGTAATCCGCCGGCTGAATAACAATCCACTCTGAAACTGGAACCTCCGACTTTAGCGCTGCGACTTCTCGCCCGAAGCCACCTGCGCGTTAAACTCCCCCGACTTCTTCTTGGGAACCGACAGCGTTCGCCAATCGCTTCCCGCAAAATGCCTCGCCACATAAACGATCTGCCCGACGTGGTACGAATAATGAGCAATCTGCCGGTTGATAGCCTGCGTCACCGAATGCGGCTCGGTTCGAATAGTGATCGTTCTCGATAAGTCTGCATCCGTCAGCGAAGTGAGCGCTTCGAATAAGTAGTTCCAACCCGCGTCCCACATCGCCACGATTTCGGCGCGCGTCGCAGGCGCATCTTCAAATTCCGTATCCCGCCGCCGGTCCGGCTTCTCGCCATCCGTCGTCAGAAAATTGCTCCACCGGGACCGCATGTTTCCCGTCATGTGCTTTACGATAATCGCTACAGAATTCGACTCCGGATCAATCTCCGCGCAAAGTTTCTCGTCCGGACACTGCCCAATCGCGCCATCCCCCAGCCGCTTGTAGTAACGAAACAAATCAACCGCATCCTTCAGGTACGAAGTCGTGAATTGGTGAGCCATACCGCGATTCTCCAGCGCCCCGCCAGGAAACGCAACACCAACGCAATCTGCTAATTCGAAAGCAATGGATGCCCCAGAATACGGCCCCAAGTACAATATGCGCCTAGCCGTTTATTTAGTTTGTAATTATATATCTATGTAGTAAAATAGACTGCGATTAACGCAATACGCTATCGAACCGTTCCTACCTGGCAGTTCGCCCGTCCCGCCATCGTGTCTCCCTCTCATTTCAGAACAGCTTCAGCTCGTAACATCCAGGGGCTCTCGCGCTCTTTGCTCTCTTTTGAGCCCTTGTGTTCTTTGTTTTCAGCATTTTCCAGTATTTTTTTTGCAAACGCCGGGGATGAGGTACCCCGGTGGCTCAGGGATCAAATTGTCCTTCCAGCGTTATCTATATTATTTTCAGCATCTTCTGAACTCTTTGTCACTTTTTGCAACGCCGATCCTTTGTTTTCAATACTTTGTGAACTCTTTCTGCAAAAAACATCCCGGGTGGGGGGCCCGTACATCATTTTTCTTGCACTGCAGGGTCGCAAGTTTGCTTGCCTTTCGTGTGTTCCAGTACAATCGACCTTATCCTCACTCCTCTCGCCCGGAGCTAAAAAATGCCTATCAGCGAACTGCTAGTCACTGAATGGGACCAGGAAGGTGCCAACACCCGCAAGGCCCTCGAACGCGTTCCAGCCGAAAAATGGGATTGGAAACCTCATCCCAAATCGGGAACGCTAGGTTGGATGGCTTCGCACATAGCCACCCTGCCGCATTTTGCCATCACCACCATCAAGACCTCTGAATTCGAAATCGAGGGTGGCGAACGCCCCAAGGTGGATGGCCATGCACGGCTGCTCCCTGTATTCGACGAGCAACTCAAGAAGGGCCACGATGCCATCGCCGGCGTGACCGACGAGCAACTCCGTCAAATCTGGACGCTCAAATGGAAAGGTAACGTTCTGTTTGCCATGCCCAAGTACAACGTCGTCCGCGGCATGTGCTTCAACCACATCATTCACCATCGCGCGCAGCTAACCATGTACTTGCGCACCTTGGATATTCCCGTTCCCGCGCTATACGGACCCAGCGCCGACGAACAAAATTTCTAAACTTTTCAGTTGGGTCCGTTGAGCTGTTCAGAAGTCGGAGATTGAAAATGGAAACACCAGTAATTCTCAGCGCCGTTCGCACCCCGGTAGGAAAATTTCAGGGCGGCCTCTCAAGTTTTTCCGCAGTTGATTTGGGTTCCAAAGCAGTTGCCGAAGCAGTCCGTCGCGCCGAACTCGACGCCAAACAAATTGACGAAGCCATCCTCGGTAACGTAGTCCAAGCCGGTCTGGGTCAGAATCCTGCACGCCAGGCAGCGTTAAAAGGTGGCCTCGATCCTCGCGTCGCTGCCATGACCATCAACAAAGTGTGCGGCTCCGGCCTGAAGGCGGTCGCACTCGCAGCTCAAGCTGTGCAACTAGGCGAATCCGAAATCGTCGTCGCAGGCGGCATGGAGTCCATGTCCAATTGCCCCTATCTACTTCCCCAAGCTCGCACCGGATATCGAATAGGCGATGGCAAACTCGTTGACTCCATGATTCACGACGGCCTGTGGGATGCCTACGAAGACTTCCACATGGGCATGACCGGCGAATTGGTCGCAGAAAAATACAAGATCACCCGCGACGAGCAGGATCGTTTTGCATTTGAAAGTCACCAGAAAGCCGTGCGCGCGCGCAAATCCTGCTTCTTTGAAGCACAAATTCTTCCCATCGAAGTCCCGCAAAAAAAAGGCTCTGCAATCATGATCAAATACGATGAATCCCCACGCGAAGACACGTCCATGGAAGCCCTCGCGAAATTAAAACCCGCCTTCAAAAAAGATGGAACAGTCACCGCAGGCAACGCCCCAGGCACAAACGATGGAGCCGCAGCAGTAATCGTCACCAGCGAACGCCGCGCCCAATCGCTAAACAAAAAACCGATGGCCCGCATCGTCGCTCAAGCCGTCAGCGGAGTCGAACCCAAGTGGGTCATGATGGCCCCGGTGGAAGCCGTGGAAAAACTTCTGACCAAAACCGGCTGGGACCGCGATAAAGACGTCGACCTCGTCGAACTCAACGAAGCCTTCGCCGTCGCTGCCATCGCGGTCACGCGCCAATTGCGCCTCAACCCCGAAAAAGTAAACGTAAACGGCGGCGCCGTCGCCATCGGACATCCCATCGGCGCCTCAGGAGCCCGCATCCTCGTCACCCTGCTCTACGAATTGCAACGCCGCAACCTGAAACGCGGAATCGCCGCCCTCTGCCTTGGCGGAGGCAACGCCGTAGCCCTCGCCCTTGAAATGATGTAGCAGCAAAAACAGAAAATCGCGGGGGCTAGAACTTAACCAATCACGCTACGATTTGAAAAATCACGGAGGGTACGTACTCAGAAATTGCGCGGATTTAACAAACACGGAGGGTGCCCCTCACTCGATTTGTAGGGTGGGTCTTGGGGTTGTTCTTTGCTTCTAAAGTTTGGGGTTTCGTTGCAGTGGGTTCTTATACGGAACTGCGGACGATCGGCGCATCATTCACCGACGAACCCCCCGCAACAGCCCCCGGCGCCAATTCGCAGGCGCAGTACGGGCAGAATTTATCCGTCTCTCCAACTTCGCGTTTGCATTGCGGGCAAGTTGGCTGGAGATTGCATTTGCAGTTAGGACAGAAATTAAATCGCGCCCCAACCGTCGCTCCGCATTGCGGGCAGTTATACGGCAGCGGCTCGCGCATTAAGAAGTAAATAAAAAATCCAAGCGCCAGTGACTGTGACAACACCACGACGAGAATGGTCCACAGCGCCGAGTTCATCCCCCGCCGCTTGGCGTCGCGATTTACATATCCGAAACCTAGCAGCATGGCCGCCAGCGGGATGCTCGCGGCAGTAACAATTCCCGCGACGCTGAGCACCGAAAGCGCGGGGTTATTGGGGAATGGCCACATTTCGCCTTCTGGCGTGCTGAGTGCATGCGCATAAAAATTAGCTATAAAAAACGCTACCTGCGCGATTACGAAAAAAAAGATGACCATCACGATCAGCCATTTCGGAATGATGCGTAGCTCATCGCGAAATCGCGTCTTCTCTCGAGTGCGGCGAAAACGAATCCGCCTCAATTTTTCACTGAACGTGCTGTTAACTTGTAGATCCGACATGCTGTGACCTCATCGATTCCAAAAAAGATTGCACGCCAAATTTTATTAGCTGCGCTGCAGCCAGTAACTCTCGCCGCTTTGTTTTTCGTGCTCAGAGAGCAGCACGACCGCAGCGATCAAAGCAGGCACTGCCCACCACAAACCAAATCCCATTTCCCAAACCAACTTTGGAACGCCGGTTTGTTCTCCGAGCCAGGCAAAGAACCGCCACACAAACGGCGCGCTGGCCACACCGGTGGCCCACGAAATGCCCGCGGCAATCCACAGCACGCGGCGGCGCGGTTCGTGCTGGCGAAGTTGTTGCGCGCGCAAACTTACACGGAATTGTGTGCGCTCCGCCAACCCTGCAGGTAACGCGATCGGCATGGTTTGTAATGAACGCAAAGCCACTGAAGTCTTGCGAGCGAAATCCGCGCAGCTGTCGCACTCCTGCAAATGTGCGGCAAGCCAGGCGTTCTCTGACGAAGAGATGCCTTCGATGCGCTCCTGCGAGATCAGTTGCAGCGCCCGCTCATGAACATTTTCATGAATATTTTCGCTCATGAAATTCCGGCCTCCAGCGTGCCGCGCAAAGCGTCCAGTCCTCTATACAGGCGAGATTTCACAGTAGACGGTGGAGTGCCCAGCACTCCTGCGATTTCGTCGATTTGCAATTCTTCCTGAAAACGCAGGAGCAGCACTTCGCGATAAATGGCGGGAATCTGCTGAAGCGCGCCCTGCACTTGCGTGTCCTGTTCTGAATTCAAAATTGCCTGCAGTGCAGACGCGGAGCGTTCGTCTTTTACTTGTAGCGGATGTGCCTGCTCCGAATCGGTGAGCGCGTCCAGACTTTGCACTTTTCGCTGGCGCTGCCAATCGATCACCAGGTTGCGTGCGATGGCAAACAGCCAACCTTCAAAGCGGGATTTTCCGTCGTACTGATGTCCCCGCTCCAGAACGCGAATCCAGGTTTCCTGGAAAAAATCTTCGGCGCGCGTGCGATCGCCGCTGATGTACACCAAATAACGAAACAAGCGGAATTGATATTGCTCGATCAGCCGGTCCAGCAAATCCGGATCGCGCCGCTGCAGGCCCTGCGCCAGTGCTTTATTTTCGTCTTTCATCAACGCAGAGAACGCACAGGTCGGCAAAGCCCGGGCAGGCCACGCATTTTGCTTATGAATCGCCGGAAATAGAAACGTCGCGCTCATTGTACAGAGAACTACGCGCCAGCCAGGAGAAAAGACTCAAGTAGCTGAACAGGCCTTTAGTTCGTTTAACTTACGGCCACTATGAATACCTTTGGCCGCCTGCCGGATTGGCGGCTTGTATAGTAAACTTACTTGGCGATGTTCACTTGTCGAGCGCGACAGACTGGCCCGGTTTTTTCGTCTCGTAGCATAGAACCCGCATAGAGAAATGCAACCACTTACAGCGAGGCAGGCATGTCTGATTTTGGCAACGAAGGTTCTTTTGTAATTCTCTGGGCCGGAGAAAATCCTTCCGTGCATGTGAATCTGATCGAGAAGCTGGAGGCTAACGGAATCGCCTTCAATGATATGTCCTTGGGCGACGACGAAGTTGCCCCTACCGCGGATCCTTTGCCCATCGACTGGAAACCCCGCTTTGGATTTGAAGTTACCGTGTTGTCCACGGACTATCCTGCAGCGAAAGAACTCCTTGATGATCTGCTGGAACGTGAACCAGAGAACTTAGAGATTCCCGCGCAGCCGGAAGTGGTCGATCCGTCAACCATGACACCTAAAGCAAATGACGCGCCGGCTACATTGAGGGTCTGGAAGGGAACAGACCCCAAGCTTGCGCAGTTCCTGACCAGCGCGCTGAGCGAGAACAATCTCGTCGCACGCGTCGCCAATGAAGCGGGATCCACCGCAATTTATGTGGCGGAAGGGAATCAGGCGCGGGCCCTGGAAATTGTCCGCGAAGTAACGCAAGGCGCTCCTCCGAAATAAGCATGAGCATAGACAACATCAAGACTGTCGCGGTGCTCGGCGCAGGCACAATGGGTAACGGCATCGCGCACGTCTTTGCGCGCTCCGGCTATAAAGTGATTTTGCGAGATGTGGAACAGCGCTTCGTCGACCGTGGCATGGACACGATCGGCCAGAATCTGGGCCGCGAAGTAAAGAAGGGCAAAATCACTGAAGCAGAGCGCGTCAGCACGCTGGAGCGATTGCTGCCTGTCACCGATGTCGCCAATATCGCTGCGGCCGATTTTCTGGTGGAAGCCGTTCCGGAAAAAATTGAAATAAAACGCGCTGTCCTGGCGGATGCTGACTGGCTTTTGCGCGACGATGTGATTATCGCCAGCAATACGTCGTCTATTTCTATGACCACGCTGGCCTCGTTAACGCGCCGGCCGGAGCGCTTCGTGGGGATGCACTTCATGAACCCCGTGCCGGTGATGGCCTTGGTGGAAGTGATTCGCGCGCTGCAAACCAGCGATGCCACTTTTCAAATCACGATGGCGCTTGCCGAAAAGTTGGGCAAGAAGCCAATCGCGGTGAATGACGCTCCCGGCTTCGTATCCAACCGCGTGCTGATGCCACTGATCAACGAAGCGGCCTATTGCGTGATGGAAGGCGTGGCGACTGCGGAATCCGTGGACGCGGTGATGAAAGTAGGGATGAACCACCCGATGGGGCCGCTCGAACTGGCTGATTTTATTGGGTTAGATGTGTGCGTCGACATTATGCACGTGTTGCAGGAAGGATTGGGCGATCCAAAGTACCGCGCCTGCCCGCTTTTAAAAAAATATGTGGCGGCAGGCTGGATGGGGCGCAAGAGCGGCAGGGGTTTCTATAGTTACGTGGATGCCGCCCAATCCAAAAGCGCCTTAAAATAGTATTTGCTTTTTGTTCGCCTCGATGTTATTTTGCCCTCAGGTTTTCAACAGGCCGGCATTTTGCACTGTCGGTCTCGTGGTTCGGGAGTGCGGCAACGTGAGAGACTCATTCCAGTGCGTCGACTTTGTGACGGGCCGGATCGCACTTCAATAATTACGTATTCATTAAGTTAACTACATGGTACTATCAGACAACTTTATTGTACCGACGGCATAATTCAGACGTGACTGATTAAATATTTTTTCACCGAGGTGTTGCATGGCAGACGATAGAGCAAAGCTGCTGGAAGCGGCCATATCGCAGATTGAAAAGTCCTACGGGAAGGGTTCTATCATGCGGCTGGGCAGCCGCGATGTGCTGGTGCCGGTCAGTGTGATCCCCAGCGGCTGCCTATCTATTGATGCGGCGCTCGGCGTGGGTGGCTTTCCCCGCGGACGGGTGATTGAAATTTATGGCCCGGAATCTGGCGGCAAGACCACCATGACACTGCACGTCATCGCGGAAGCGCAAAAACTCGGCGGCCAGGCGGCGTTTATCGACGCAGAACACGCGCTCGATCCGGTGTACGCGCGGAAGCTGGGCGTGGACGTGGATAACCTGTTGGTGTCGCAGCCGGACAATGGCGAGCAAGCGCTGGAAATTGCGGAAGCGCTGATTCGTTCGGGCGGCGTAGACGTCGTGGTGGTCGACTCGGTGGCTGCGCTGGTGCCTAAAGCTGAATTGGAAGGCGAAATGGGCGACCCGCAGATGGGTCTGCAGGCGCGGTTGATGTCGCAGGCGCTGCGCAAGCTGACCGCTATCGTTTCCAAGTCGCGCACCTGCCTGATTTTCATCAACCAGATCCGCGAAAAAATTGGCGTGATGTTTGGCAATCCGGAAACCACCACGGGCGGCCGGGCTTTGAAGTTTTATGCCTCCATGCGCGTGGATATCCGGCGTATTCAGGCGATCAAGGACGGCGATAAAGTGGTGGGTTCGCGCACGCGCGCCAAAATCGTAAAAAATAAAGTGGCCGCGCCTTTCCGCGAAGCGGAGTTCGACATCATCTATGGCGAAGGTATTTCTCGCGAAGGCGATCTGATTGATATCGGCGTGGATCGCGGTGTGCTGGAAAAGAGTGGCACGTGGATCAGCTTCGGCAGCGAGCGCATGGGGCAGGGCCGCGAGAATGCGCGCACCTTCCTGAAAGAAAACAAGGATGTACGCGACAAACTGGAATTAGCTCTGCGTAAAAAGCTTGAAATAGCGATTCCCGTCAATTCAAATTCCGCTGAACCCGCGCCCAACGGACACGCGCCTCACGCACAAGCGGATAAGCCGCCAGTAAAAACCACGGCCGCGGCCGCTGGCGCGGACGCTTCACGGGGCCGCCCGAGTCGATAGTTTTGCGGCCATCCGTAATCTAAAAATGAGTGCTGGATCAGTTCCCGGTACTAATCGGGAATTGGTGCAGTTTTGTGGGAGAATCCAAACAAGGGACTTGACCCGGTGATTGTTGAGATTGCTCTGGACTTGAAAGCTTGAATCAGGGAGCGTGATTGTGCGTTATCGGATTCTGATTTGTTTTGCAGGTGCGCTATTTGCGACGGTCTGTACCGATGCGCAGATTGCACCCCAGGCGGACGCGCCCACCGCTGCGACTGTGCGAGACGACGTTATTGCACCTATTTATGCCGAGACGCCCGACGGATTGATGAAGCTCGTACACGACTTGTTGGACGCGGAAAAAACGGAAGATACAAAGAGAAGTTCTGAGATCTATACAAACCTTGTTATCTCAAATCATTCCCAATGGTTCGGGAAAACATTTGGCGGGCCGGAAGGCGAGCGGCTCGATGCCAAATACGACAGGCTGCTCGAACTCCCCACGAGCCAGCTGAAGACGGACGTGGCGAGGGCAGTCCAGAAAGGCCAAGAGTGCGTAGTCGTGCGAACCTTTCCGAAACCAGACGATGCACCGATGGAGTTACAGAAAGCTTTTCTCGCTGCTATGACGATTCCAACCTCACTCTATGGCGCAGCGACGAATAGCGGTCCAGAAGACAAGTCCCATACGCTTCTCGGAGATTTTGTCTATGTGGACGGTGGGTTTCGCTACTTGGATTTCGAGGTCATGCAGGCGCTCACCACTGCCCCTACGCGCATCCGGTTTGGCGGAAATATTCCGAAGCCCAAGTTGATAAAAGAAGTTAATCCTATCTATCCCGAGGCAGCGAAGGTGAATGGGGTTCAGGGCACGGTGAAATTGCATGTCATCTTGGCAAAAGATGGCAGCGTGCGGCAAGCTGAGCTGGTCAGTGGTGATCCGCTATTAGTGCAGGCAGCGATTGACGCCGTAAAACAGTGGAGGTACCGGCCCTCGCTCTTAAATGGCCAACCAGTGGAAGTGGACAACGAAATCAGCGTTGTTTTTCACCTGAAGTACTGACCGAATACATAAAGGCGGGAAAAGCGGTGAGCAACGCTACCCTGGCAGTGCCTGATTAACACTTATTGGGAGTTAGCCCTCGAGGGGTTGCTTCCTTACACCAGTACGGGCTCTTTCGCCATTCTCACATTGCCATTGTTGTAGTTCTTTTCGCAGGAATCGCAGAACAGCGCCTGGTAAGTGGTGCCATCTTTCGCGCTGGCGTCCGGGATTGGGTTCCAACCCTTGGCCTTTGTGAGCTTGCCACTCTGTGTGAACGCCTGAAACAGGTGCTCACAGATGTAGCCCATTCCGTCGGCCTCTACCTTTTTCGCGTCGGCCAGCCTGTGAATCCAAATCGTTTGCGCCATGTGCTCCTCCAAGTTCAACCTCCACTCTGGCACACGCGCAAAAGCACAAATAGCTGCTCGGAGGGGCAGGTGTGCGCCGTTGGCAACTGGACTAAACATTGAGTCCGAGGCTCGCCCTAACGCCCAATTGTCCGGTAACGCGATTACACAGGAAAAGGGGACTATGATGTCGCAAGTTCTGACAACCAGCCTTCTGACTCGGAATAACTTCCGAACCCGTTAATCGAGAGGCCAAGAATATAAAGATCATTCATATGCCTAAGCGGAGTGAGAAAATCATTCCGCTCGTAAATACATCTCCCGCCAACTGTTTGTCATTTTTGCTAGGCCATTGACGCGTTCCTCCGATGATCGGGTCCATTTTCAGGCGCTTACGAATGGACTCCAGCCTGCACTCCGCTAGATCGACCAGTCAGCTCTGTCCGCTGGCAAACCTGAAGGAGCATAAGAAATAACATCTGTCGCAGAAGAACCGGGAGCGTCGCCTATTTCTGACACTGCCCTTGCGCGCCTCGCTTCGCCTGATGTATTGGCCCGTGCCCGTAAGATCAAACTTTTTCTGATCGACGTAGACGGTACGCTGACCGATGGCAGCGTCTGCCTGATCTCTTCCACAATCGCCGCCGGCTTAGGAGAACCGATCGTCTCCGAAATGAAAGTGTTCAACGCCGAGGACGGCCAGCGATTATCGCTTGCCCACACCATGGGGATTCAGACAGGCTTCATCACCGGCAGACATTCACCGGCCGTGGCTAAGCGTGCTCAAGAGCTGAAGGTCACTTTTGTTTATCTGGGACAGGAGAAGAAGACGGCGGCTTTCGAAGAGAGCGTGCAAAAGGCAGGCGTGAGCGAAGACGAGGTTGCTTATATGGGCGATGACCTGCCGGACATTCCTCTGGCGCAGCGAGCCGGACTGGCAGTTTGCGTAGCCGACGGGGCACCTGAGTTAGCGGCTGTATGCCACTTCACCACTCGCCGGCTTGCGGGGCGGGGTACCGCGCGCGAGGTGGTGGAACTAATCCTGAAGGCCCAGGGACGTTGGGAGGAGGCGGTGCCTCAAGCGCTTGCGTAACCAGATGAAATCTGCACAAAGCGGCAAAATCTCCAAGAGTTCTGGTCATCGACGTCGGCGGTACGAACGTCAAGATGCTGGCTACCGGGCAAAAGGAGCCTCGAAGATATCCATCTGGCCCGACCATGACCCCGGGGAGAATGGTCCGCCTAGTCAAGAACTCGGTTCGGGACTGGAAGTTCGATTGTGTATCTTTAGGATTCCCGGTCCGGTCATGCCAATACGACGCTTGCGACTAAACGCTGGTTACGCCAGTTCAAGGTCGAAAGCGAGATTGCTACTGTCTGAGTAAGACATCTCCTGGTTAAACATATTTCGAAACTGGCCATTGGCTCAGAATGCCCCTGCTGAGTTTGGTTGCGGACATTTTCTTGGCTGCTGCTAAACTTGATGGATGCCCTCCGCGCATAACGAAATCGTTCGCGAGTCTTTCACTACACAGGCGACGGCTTTTGCTGCCAATCCCTGGGTTTCCGATGAACAACGCATCGCGCGACTGGTTTCCGCTGCGCGGCTGACGGGCCCGGAACGTGTTCTGGACATTGCCACCGGCCCGGGGTATATCGCGGAGGCCTTTGCAAAAAATTCGCGCGAAGTTTTGGGAATGGATCTGACGAAGGCAATGCTGGATATTGCTCGTGCTCGAACAAAAGAGCGCGGCGTGAAAAATATTTGTTTTCGAGCTGGCGATGCGCAAAATTTGCCCTTCGACGAAGGCGAGTTCGATGTTGTGGTGTGCCGCCTGGCTTTGCATCACGTGCAGCAGCCCGCCAAAGTGGTTAGCGGCATGGCTCGGGTGTGCCGCGCTGGCGGTAGCGTATTGGTGGAAGACATTTATAGCAGCGAATATTCCGCGCGGGCCGCTTATCAGGATTGCTGGGAAATATTGCGCGACCCTTCGCATGTGCGGGCCTTGCCGTTAAGCGAGCAGCTGCATATTTTTCGCGACGCGGGATTGGAGACAGAAACAGTAAGTACCGCGGATGATCTTTGCCCGGAAGTAGAGCGATGGATGGCGACAACGAAAGTGTCTGAAGAGCGAGCTGCGGAAATACGCCAACTGCTGGAAGATGATTTACAACATGATCTCAGCGGAACGCGGCCATTTCGCGATGCCGCGGGGCAGATGTTTTTTCACGCCCGCACGGTGATTATTTCGGGACGGAAGACCGGTGCCTGACCCTGGGGCCAGCTGAAGGCCAGTTGATACAAAGCAAAGCACATACGTTCGTACTAAGCCTGATAGGCTATTGCGGAGCAGATGGCATGGCAATATTATGTGCAAGTTAAGCGGGAGCCGAGTTCGGCGCGGCTTCAGCTGGTGGCATTTCAGCAACAAGGCGCATCTGATTCAAAGATAAGGCGTATAGGCTGAAAGGGCTATCAGAATGGTGTTGACCGGCGCGACGGCTTCGATGAAAATCAACGTCCCGCATAGTTTGTAACGGAAGATCGCACTCTGAGGTGGTAGCAGTGAAGGAACTTGTAAAAGCGACGGTTGCAACTGTGCTTGCGGTGTTATGCGCTATGCCGCTACCTGCAGCCCCGGGAGCTCTTAAGTCAACGCGCACACGCAGAGCCCCAGCACGGTATCACGGGGCCGGAGTACCCACCTTTGCGAATTCTTCCAACGGGGACATTACGGCATTTGATGATCCAGTTGTTCGCCAGGCTGCGGTTGAGGGATTGGGTCGCTATAACGGCGCAGTCGTGGCCGTGGATCCGAACACCGGGCGAGTTCTGACGGTGGTGAACCAAAAAATTGCGTTTGGTGAAGGCTACATTCCTTGCTCGACGATCAAGCCGACGATTGCTTTGGCGGCGCTGGAAGAAAACGTAATCAACCGCGACACCATGTTGAAAGTTGGGCGCCGCAAGTACATGAATCTGACGGAAGCGATGGCACACTCCAACAACGAATTTTTCGAGCAGCTTGGGTTGCGTATGGGTTTCGATACAGTCTCAAAGTACGCGCGCTTGCTGGGACTTGGCGAGCTTTCCGGTTACGAAATACCGGAGGAGCATCCTGGCGCGTTTCCGATGCAGCCGCCGGCGCATGGCGGAGTGGCGCGGATGTCCAGTTTTGGCGAAGGCATCCAGATGACGCCGTTCCAGTTGGTTTCCTTGGCTGCGGCATTCGCGAATGGCGGAACACTTTATTACTTGCAGTATCCGCGGACAGCGGATGAGCAACTTGCGTTTGCTCCGCGAGTGAAGCGGGAACTGAATATTGCGCAGATTTTGCCGGAAATTCGTGAAGGCATGCTCGCAGCGGTTCTGTATGGGACTGGCAAAACGAGCTTCGATCGCGGCGGAGATGAAACACCGCTGGGTAAGACCGGCACTTGCGACGATCACGTTACGCCTTCGCGCATTGGTTGGTTCGTGACTTATGCGGATGAAGCTCATCCGAAAATTGCGCTGGCGGTTCTGCTTCGTGGAAATACGCGACGCGTAAAAGGACCCACGGCCGCTACGGTTGCGGGGAATATTTATCGCCGGCTGCGTGAACAGAATTATTTCGCTACGGTAGCGACGGCCAACACTGTTTCGAACCTGCAATCCGGACAGTAAACTTCTCAAAGATCTTCAGGGATTTGAATTACGTTCTAGGTGGCGTGCAATACAAAACGCACAACCCAAGACCCAGGCCGAAAATCGAGCCTGGGGCACCCTCCGTGTTAGTTCAATGTTCGATAACAACTAATTTCTTGTCATTCAAATGTGAAAATGTGGGCGTGTCGACATTTTTTTCTTAAACACAGGACTTAGCCGATCCACTTTCAACTCTGCGCTGATATCGTTGGCTGCTGATGTAAAATCCGCATTAATTCAATCTGCTACCGTCAGGTAGTCTCAACGCGCGCGTGGTGCACGATTCAAAGTTATTTCTGTAATATTTCCGCACACCGGTGCGTAATTACTGCAAAGGAGTTTGGGGATGAACAAAGTTGTGAAGGGTCTTGGAATTGGTGTGCTTATTCTTGTGGTTCTGGCGGTGGTCGGGATTAGCGCGACTATCGGGTGGCGGCCGTTCATCGGGCCTCAAAAGCGCGCGCTGACGGATCGCAAGTTTGAAGCTACACCGGAGCGAGTAAAACGCGGCGAATACCTCTCGGAGCACGTCGCCGGCTGCACGTATTGTCACACACCGCAAGAAGAAGGCCCGAACGGCCCGGAGCTCGTGCGGGGGCAGAAAGGCGCCGGTCAGTTTTTTAATATGCCAGGTTTTCCGGGAACTGTAGTGGCGCCGAACATTACGCCCGATCGCGAAACGGGCATCGGCAATTTTACCGACGACCAACTGGCTCGCGCAATTCGCGAAGGCATCAGCCACGATGGGCAAACACTTTTTCCGATGATGCCCTACGTGCGTTTCCGGCGGATGTCGGACGAAGATCTGGCTTCAGTGGTTGTCTACCTCAGGACTTTGCCACCAATTCGCAATCCACTGCCGCGCACCGACATTCATTTTCCGGTGAAGTATCTGATCCGTGGAGTTCCCGAGCCGGTAACAGGGACGGTGCAAGCTGATCTCTCAACTCCAGCGAGCCGTGGAGAATACCTAGTGAATTTGTCGTCATGTTTGGACTGTCATACGCCACGCAAGCGGGGCCAACTGGATTCCAGCATGAAATTTGCCGGCGGACAGGTTTTTGATGCATCGGGGCAAATCGTAAGCCCCAACATCACGCCGGACGCGACAGGGATCGGCAGCTACACCGAGGAAAAGTTTGTGAAGGCCTTGAGGACGGGCTATGTGGGCAAGCGGCAACTTGATACGGTGATGCCCTGGCAGGGCTATAGCGGGCAAACAGACGAAGATCTGAAAGCCATGTACGCTTACCTTAGTACTGTGCCGGCCGTCGCCCATCGTGTGGACAATACCCAACCGCCCACGGCCTGCAAGAAATGCGGTCAGAAACACGGAGCGGGCGACACCAACTGAGCGACGGTTTAATAAATGATGGGAAGTTTGTAGAGGTCTTCCGTGGGTTCGTCGGTGACGCGCAGCAGGATCAAGGTGCGATCGTCGTGGGGTGTGGATTCGGCGCCACTGTAATCGTCGGTGGCGGCGAGAATTCTATTAGCGATGGACAGAGATGTTTCGTCGCCGTTGACGCCTCCAAGAAGCGCGTGAAGGCGTTCGGCACCGAACTCCTCGCGGTCGCTGTCCTCAGATTCCAAGATGCCGTCGGAGGCGCACACCACTACATCTCCCGGCTGCAGGTCAATGGTGACCTCCTCGTATTCGCTTTCTGCGAACAGGCCAAGGGGAACACCAGCTACGTCAATCTCGGTGATCTCTCCGTTCCGTACCAGCAGAGGGTAAGGTTCGCCGCCATTGGCCAGCGTAAGACGCCGCGCAGGGGCATCGTAAATTCCAAACAGCAGAGCTATGAACTTTGCTTCCAGGCGCGCGCCGAACATCCGGCGATTTAATACCGAGAGCATTTTGCCGGCGCCAAGGGTATGGTCGGTGACGACTTCACGCAGAGTTCCTATGGCGAGCGAGCCGTACAGCGCTGCAGCCGTTCCTTTGCCGGAGACGTCACCGAGCGCGAACGCCAGTCGGCCTTCGCCGTAGGGATGAAAATCGTAAAAATCGCCGCCTAATTCACGGGCAGGAGCATAAGCCGCGGCCAAATCAAGGCCAGGAATTTCCCTCGCGCCTTTCGGCAAAAGCTGGCGCTGAATTTCCCGCGCCATATTTAAATCGTTTAGCAGGCGCAGTTCGTTCTCGCGTGCATCCTGGTACAGGCGAGCGTTTTCGAGAGCGATGGCGACGTAAGTGCCCATGGTGTCGAGCATGCGCTCATGCTCGAGTGTGAAGGCCTGCGGCACGGTGCTTTCGAGGTCGAGCACGCCGATCAGGCGATCTTGCAATAAGAGCGGGATGACCAATTCCGAGCGAACTTCCACGTCGGTATCAAATTGCACGTAGCGCGAATCCTTGCGCACGTCGCCAATGCGCATGGGACGGCGCTCTCCGGCGGCCATTCCGGTAATTCCTTGATTCAGGCGCAGGCGCAAGCGAGCGGGGATGGCGTCGTCGTAGTGCATGGCGAAGACACTTTCCAGCATTTGGCGGGTCTCGTTCCAGAGCATTACGGTGAAGACGTGATAATTCACGATGCGTTTTACGTGTTGGGCGATGCGCCGTAACAATTCCTCACGATCGAGGATGGCGGTCAATTCGCGGCTGACTTCGTAGAGGAGCGCGAGGCCTTCGGCCTGATCCGGTGCGTCGCCCATCAGACTTGGGGCGAACGAATCGAGATCGCCGAGCGGAAACAAAGGAGCGAGTTTGGCTGAATCATCCATAACCTGGTAAAAGAACTTCTCGGTTAGATGTAACACAGACGCGGAAGATTACAGCAATTGTTTTTATTTTTCGGAAAGGATTTGCAAGCGCTGAAGGGTGGCCAGACCCCAAGTTTCGGGGTCTTCGAAGCCATTATTTCACTTCTTCGAAATGATTATTTTACTTCCCAGGTATCGCCAGCGCGAAGAAGCTTGGTCAAATCTCCAGCGCCCCGCTTGGCGATCACGTCGTTTATCTGCTGATTCATGACGTCTTCATAGCGCGGAACATCTTCCCAGGATCGCAGGACGCCAATGGGAGTGGGGAAGCCCGGGCGTTTCTCCATTTGAGACAACTGAAATGCGTAGGCGGCTTCAAGATGATGGGCGTCGTGGACTAACAGATCTTTTTCGGTGATTCCATTGGCCAACTGCACGACTTCCATATTCAGGCCATTCATGCGAATGCCCTTGTCGCGGTTCTTGCCGAAAACCAGCGGCTTGCCGTGTTCAAGTTGAATGACGTGTTCGCTGCGGGCTTCGCGCTCGGTGAGAGAGAACCACGCGCCATCGTTAAAAATATTGCAGTTCTGCAGAATCTCCACGAAGGCGGAGCCTTTATGAGCCGCGGCGTGTTTCAGAGTTTCTTTCAGGTGGCCCTGGAAGACATCGACGGAGCGGGCCACGAAAGTGGCTTCCGCGCCGATGGCTAGCGATATCGGATTGAAGGGGCGGTCAAGCGATCCAAAAGGCGTGGATTTGCTTTTTTTGTTCAGCTCGGAGGTGGGCGAATATTGGCCCTTGGTCAATCCATAAATTCGATTGTTAAACAGGAGCACTTTGATGCCGACGTTGCGCCGCAACATATGGATGGTGTGATTTCCGCCGATGGAGAGCGCGTCGCCATCACCGGTGGCCAGCCAAACTTCCAGATCGGGGCGGAGCGCTTTGATGCCGGTGGCTACCGCAGGTGCGCGCCCGTGGATGGTATGAAAGCCAAAAGTGTTCATGTAATACGGGAAGCGACTGGAGCAGCCGATTCCGCTGACGACCACGAAATTTTCGCGTTTGATTCCGAGTTCAGGAAATACCGACTGCACCGCGGACAGGATGGCGTAATCTCCGCAACCGGGGCACCAACGCACTTCCTGATCGGTCTGAAAATCTTTTTTGGTGAGCGGGGTGATGGGTGGCAGCGTAGTGGTGCTCATGCGAAATGCTCCTGGCTGCCGAGCATCTCTTCGATTTTTTGTTCGAGTTCGGCCTGCTTGAAGGGGCGACCCTGAATTTTGTTGAGGCCCACGGCGTCCACCAGATATTTGGCGCGTAGGACCCATAGTAATTGACCCATGTTGAGTTCCGGGACCAATACACGCTTGTACCTGGCGATTACTTCACCGAGGTTGGGAGCTAACGGGTTCAGATGGCGCAAATGCACGTGACCGATTTTGTGTCCCTTTTCTCGCTGCGCGCGAACCGCCGCGGTAATTGCTCCGTGGGTAGAGCCCCAGGCGACGATCAGCAAGTCTCCTTCGGGATCGCCGGCGGGCACAATTTCGGGAATATCCTGAGCGATGCCAGCGACCTTCGCGGCGCGAATGCGCACCATGTTTTCGTGGTTCAGAGGTTCGTAGTTGATGTTGCCGGTGACGTCTTGTTTTTCGAGTCCGCCGATGCGGTGTTCGAGTCCGGGTGTTCCGGGAACGGCCCACGGGCGCGCTAATGTTTGTGGGTCGCGTTTGTAAGGTAAAAATCCTTCGGCGGTTTTCGCGAATTGCACTTTGAAGTCAGGTATCTCGCTGAGCTCCGGAACGTGCCATGGCTCGGCGCCATTCGCCAGATAACCATCTGAAAGAAGAATGACGGGGACCATGTATTTCACCGCGATGCGGCAGGCTTCCAGGGCAACCCAGAAACAATCGGCGGGAGTAGCGGCAGCGATTACGGGGATGGGCGCTTCGGAATTTCGTCCAAACAAGGCTTGCAACAAATCCGCTTGTTCGGTTTTTGTGGGGAGGCCGGTGGATGGACCGCCACGTTGAATGTTGCAGATAACCAGTGGCAACTCGATAGCTACGGCCAAGCCTAGCGCTTCGGTTTTGAGCGCCATTCCAGGGCCCGAGGTGGTGGTAATGGCAAGAGCTCCGGCGTAAGACGCGCCGATCGCGGAAGTAATGGCGGCGATTTCATCTTCGGCTTGGAAGGTCATCACGCCGAAATCTTTGTACTGCGAAAGCTCGTGGAGAACATCGGAGGCCGGAGTGATCGGATAGCTTCCTTGAAAGAGACGCAGGCCTGATTTTTGAGAAGCGGTGACTAATCCCAGTGCCAGCGCCTGATTCCCGCTCAGGTTGCGGTACAGACCTGGAGACAACTGCGCGCGCGGAATTTCATAACTGATCTGAAACGCTTCGGTGGCTTCGCAGTAAGAATAACCGGCCTTCATAGCGAGCTTGTTGGCTTCGGTCAACAGCGGCTTGCCTTTGAATTTGTCTTCAATCCAGCGAACCGTGGAATCCATTGAGCGGTTGTAGAGCCAGTAGCACATCCCGAGGGCGAAGAAATTTTTGCAGCGATCCATGGACTTGGCATCAAGTCCCAGATGTTCAAGCGCGCGGCGCGTGAGGCGCTCCAGTCCCACGGAGAATAGTCGGAACTTGTCGAGTGAATGGTCTTCCAGCGGATTCACGGTCATTTGCGCTTTGCGCAGATCGCTTTCCGTGAAGCTGTCACTGTTTACGATCAGGATGCCGTTGGGTTTCAAGTCCGCGACGTTGACCTTGAGCGCGGCCGGATTCATGGCGATCAGCACATCGACGGCGTCGCCGGGGGTGGATACATCGTCGGACGAAAAATGTAATTGGAAACCGCTGACACCGGGGAGCGTTCCCGCTGGCGCGCGGATCTCGGCAGGATAATCAGGGAAGGTGCGGATATCATTGCCGTAGAGAGCGACGGTGTTGGTGAATTGGCTACCGGTTATCTGCATGCCGTCCCCGGAATCGCCTGCAAAACGGATAACTGCGCTGTCGATAACTTCAGGCTTGGTCTTCGAGGGCGGCAGTGTAATTAACGTCGACATAATTGCTGACTTCCTTGGGCCCTAGGACGCATACCCGCCGGTGTTGCACGCGGGACTTCTAACTAACGCAATAAGGGTGACACAAAAAGAATAGCACAGCGAGGCGTGTGTCCGCAGAGCACACAGGGGGAACGACGTGGGCTACCGGTAAGCCGAACAATAGCGGTATCGAAAATTACATCAAGCCTGCATACGTAGAAATTTTTGACCGCTGTTCCACATCGAAACATCAAGTCGTTCGCTAGAGATCAGGACTTCCCGTTTTGCTTTGTACATTAGGTCGAGCTTTTCGCTTGACGTTCGCTTTTTTTTCGCCTAAATTAATGGCACAAAGCCTGCTGTCCACAGAAGGAAAAATGCAGACAGGCGATCGGAGGCGTACATGGCCCTGACCAAGCGTCAAAAAGAGGTTCTGGATTATTTGGTTTCGTTTGAAACGAAACACGGTTACGCGCCGAGCTTTGAAGAAATTGGCAAAGGGTTGAAGTTGACTTCATTGGCGACCGTTCATAAACACATCACCACGCTGGAAAAGAAAGGTTTCATTCGTCGCGGTTATAACCAGAGTCGATCCATCGAAATTCTGCGACTTCCGAAACCCGTAAAAGACCAGGTCATGGACCGAAGGATTCAGGAGCTGCCGCTAGTTGGACGCATTGCAGCGGGGCGGCCGCTGGAGGCGGTTGAGGAGCGAGAAACTTTGTCGCTCGGGGACTTCGCGCGCGGTGGAAATTCTTTCGTGCTGCAGGTTAAGGGCACTTCCATGATTGAAGATCACATCATGGATGGCGATTACGTGGTGTGTGAGCAGACGCAAGTGGCGAATGCGGGCGACATCGTGGTGGCACTGATCGGCGAGGATGAGGCGACCTTGAAGCGTTTTTACCGCGAAGGGGCAGGGAAGATTCGCTTGCAGCCGGCCAATTCCGAAATGGGACCGATTATCGTGGCGGCCAATGACGTTAAGATCCAGGGCCGGGTGATTGGCGTTCTGAGAAAATATTAGGCTGGCGCGTAGCAAACTGTTTCAAATAGGTTCGCTTCGGCTTCGATCGTTCTTCAACCTGAAACCCTTCCAGAAGCGCAACTTTTGCGTTCCTATTGGGATAGAACATTCTGGTACAGTGCGCGCGTTCGCGCTTCCATTGCATCTCGGGTGGGCTAGACTATTCCCAGCACATTCCAAGTGTTAAAAGGACGCTTCTTTGAGTAACTTTGATCTGAAAAATTCACCAAGGCCCATCAAGACTGTTGTTGCCCTGGCACTGCTATTGGCCCTTTTTCTGCCATTGCGATGCGCGGCCTATGCCGTGCTCTCCCACGAAGCCATCATCGACGCGGCCTGGGACACTAATCTGAAGCCGCTGCTACTGAAACGGTTTCCGCAGGCGACGCCCGACGAACTGCGCAAGGCGCATGGATATGCTTACGGCGGGGCCATCATTCAAGACATGGGTTACTACCCGCACGGGACTCATTTTTTCAGCGACCTCACGCATTACATACGCAGCGCCGATTTTATTCTCGCCATGATACACCACTCCAAGGACCTAAACGATTACGCTTTCGCGTTGGGCTCGATGGCGCACTACGCCGCAGATACGGATGGCCATAGCATTGGAACGAACCACGCGGTGCCAATTCTGTATCCCAAGCTGAAAAAGAAATATGGGGATGTTGTGACGTATGAGGAAGACCCGCTGGCGCACGTCAAAACTGAATTTGGCTTTGATGTCTTGGAAGTAGCGCAACACCGCTACGCTCCGGACAGTTATCACGACTTTATCGGATTTCAGGTGGCAGTGCCGTTGTTGGAACAGGCATTTCGGGAGACCTACGGCCTTGAGTTGAAAAGCGTGCTTCCAAGCGAGGAAAAGGCATTAAATTCCTATCGCCGTGCGGTGAGTGAGCAACTTCCCAAAGCCACGAAAATCGCGTGGAGCCTGAAGCAAAAAGACATACAGAAAGACATGCCGGGCATGACCAAGCGGAAGTTTCTGTACAACCTGAAACGTGCCAGTTATGAAAAGGAATGGGGCAAGAATTACGACCAGCCGACCGCCGGCGAGAAATTTATTGCGTTCTTGACCAAGCTGCTTCCCAAGATTGGACCGCTGCGGGTGCTACAGTTCCGCGCTCCAACGCCGCAAACGGAAAAGATGTTTGAAGACAGCTTCAACGCCACCATGGATCGTTACCGCAAATTGCTGGGCGCGGTTGGAAGCGACCACTTGGAAATGGTTAACGATAATTTTGACACGGGAGGAAGCATTGCTCCGGGCAAGTACCGCATGAGCGATGATACTTACGCGAAACTTCTGGACAAGTTGTCGGATGAGAAGTTTGCGAAAGCTTCGCCAGAGGTGCGAGCAAATATCCTGGCGTTTTACAGCGATCCGAGTGCGCCCTATGCTACCAAACGCGATCCGAAGGCGTGGGAGAAGGTTCAGACCGAGCTCGACCAATTGAAAGCAGCGCCGCCGGCCGCCCCGGTAATGGCGGAATCCTCTAACTCGAAAGACTGATTGCGGCTGTGGCAAGTCGCTAAGCTGGCGTTAAATACACCCGCATAGATTATTTCTTTCTGACGAATGCAAAATTCGGCGTTGCCGCCTCGCGCCCAGTCGATGAAACAATGTAGAATTTTGCGCATGGTTCTGCGGTTGTGCCTTCCGAATGAAGAGTAACCGGCCTATCCGAAAACTGCTCGCCGCCAATCGGAGCGAGATCGCTATCCGGATTTTTCGCGCTGCCAATGAGCTTGGCCTGCGCACAGTGGCGATCTATTCGCAGGAAGACCGGCTGGCGCTACACCGTTTTAAGGCGGACGAGGCTTACCTGATTGGTGCCGGCAAGGGACCGGTAGAGGCGTATCTCGATATTCCGGGGATCGTCGCGCTAGCAAAAGAAAAAGAAGTTGATGCTATCCATCCTGGTTATGGATTTCTCTCGGAAAATCCGGCGTTTGCGCGTGCGTGCGAAAAAGCCGGGATCAAGTTTGTCGGTCCAACACCTGATCTTTTGGAGTTACTCGGCGATAAAACAGCGGCGCGCCGGCTCGCGGCTTCGGCGGGCGTTGCGGTGTTGCCCGGTACCGCCAAGCCGGTGAAAACCAATGCCGCGGCGCACAAAGCTGCGGGTGAGATTGGTTACCCGGTGATGGTCAAGGCCGCGATGGGAGGCGGCGGGCGGGGTATGCGCGTCGTTCATGACGCGGCGGAAATGGATCGGTTGTTGGAAGAGGCCCAAGGAGAAGCGCGATCGGCGTTTGGCGATGGTTCGGTATTCCTGGAGAAATACCTGGCACGTGCTCGACACCTCGAGGTGCAAATTCTCGGCGATGAGTATGGGGAACTGCTGCACTTGTACGAGCGCGATTGTTCGGTGCAGCGGCGGCACCAAAAAGTAGTGGAAGTCGCGCCTGCGGCAAATTTGGCTGCGAGGGTGCGGAGTGAATTATGCGAAGCAGCAGTGAAATTGGCGCGCGAAGCGGGTTATAGAAACGCCGGAACGGTGGAATTTCTTTACGATGTAGACGCCGCGAAATTCTATTTTATCGAAGTGAATCCGCGCATTCAGGTGGAGCACACCGTCACAGAGATGGTTACCGGGATTGACCTGGTACGTTCGCAGATTCTAGTGGCGCAGGGGCATCATTTGCATGAAGCGCCGCTGTCTTTGCCGGCGCAGGAAAAAATTCCGCTGTATGGGGCCGCGCTTCAGTGCCGGGTGACCACCGAAGACCCAGCAAATAATTTTTCTCCCGACTACGGAAAACTTTCCACCTATCGTTCACCGGCGGGATTTGGGATTCGCCTGGATGGTGGAACGGCTTATGCGGGTGCGATTCTGGCCGCTTATTACGATTCTTTGCTGGTCAAAGTTACGGCGTGGGGTGCGAATTTGCCGGAAGCGTGCCAACGCATGGACCGGGCGTTGCGCGAGTTCCGGATCCGTGGGGTAAAAACGAACATTCCGTTTGTGGAAAATGTTGTCAATCATCCCAAATTTCGTGCTGGGGATGTCACCACGTCGTTTCTTGACGAATCGCCGGAGCTTTTTCGTTTTCGCACACGCGGCGATCGGGCCACGAAACTGTTGTCTTATTTAGGCGACGTCATTTTGAATGGGAATCCGGAGGTGAAAGGGAAGAAAGCTCCCGAGACGCGGGAAACGGCTGTTGTTCCGGCGGCGCCAGGAATGGATATTCCGGACGGAAGCCGGCAACTGCTACACAAACTCGGGCCTGAGAAATTCGCGGCGTGGGCAAAGAAGGAGAAGCGGCTGTTAATCACGGACACGACGTTCCGCGACGCGCACCAATCGCTGATGGCCACGCGGGTGCGCACACATGATTTGCTGGCTACTGCGGGTGCGGTGGCGCGGCGGCTGCCTAATCTTTTCAGCCTGGAGATGTGGGGCGGGGCGACGTTCGATACGTCGCTGCGTTTTTTGCATGAAGACCCGTGGCAGCGGCTGCGTGATCTGCGAATCCGCGTGCCAAATATTTGTTTTCAGATGCTGCTGCGCGGGGCGAATGCCGTTGGCTACGCTTCGTATCCCGACAATGTAATTGTGGAGTTTGTTCGCGAAGCGCACGGGCAGGGCATCGACATTTTTCGTATCTTCGATTCGCTTAATGCCATCGATAACATGCGTGTTTCGATCGACGCGGTACTGGAAACGGGCGCAGTTTGTGAACCGGCCATTTGTTACACGGGGGACATTCTCGATGGTGCGCGGCCGAAATATTCGTTGAAGTATTACGTGGCGCTGGCGCAGCAACTCGAAAAGCTGGGCGCTCATTTTTTGGCTATCAAAGACATGGCAGGGTTGTGCAAACCCTACGCGGCGTATGAACTAGTGAAAGTGCTGCGACAAGAGATTGGCATACCGGTGCACTTTCACACGCATGACACCAGCGGGCTCAACGCTGCAAGTATCTTGAAGGCTGCTGAAGCTGGAGTGGACGTGGCCGATGCCGCGGTTGCCGCCATGAGCGGAGGCACCAGCCAGCCGAACCTGAATGCCATCGTCGAATCGCTGCGACATACACGGCGCGATACGCAGCTCGACATCGAAACGTTAAATGAGTGCTCCGATTATTGGGAGACGGTTAGAGGATTTTATGGGCCGTTCGATTCGGGACCGAAGTCGGGCTCGGCGCGTTTGTATCAACACGAAATTCCTGGCGGGCAGTACACCAATCTGCGGGAACAAGCGACATCCATGGGACTGGGGCAACGCTGGCGCGAGGCGGAAAAAATGTACGCGGAGGTAAACCAGCTTTTTGGGGACATCGTTAAGGTGACGCCTTCAAGTAAGGTGGTCGGAGACATGGCGCTGTTTCTGATGGCCAACGACCTGCATCCGGCAGACATTTTGGCGCTGGATGAGAAGCACGATGTTTCGCTGCCGAATTCCGTGGTGGAAATGTTTTCAGGAGTGTTGGGTGTTCCGCCTGGTGGTTGGCCGAAGAAATTACAGAAGATTATTTTGCGGGGACAGAACCCTGTGCGCGGGCGGCCGGGCGCGAGTCTGGAAGACGTGGATCTAGATAAGGAGCAGAAAGCGCTCGAGAAGAAAGTGAATCACGCGGTTCGGCCCGAAGACCTCTTAAGCTATCTGCTGTACCCCGAGGTGTTCACCAAATATGACAAGTTCCGGCAGACCTACGGAGATGTGAGTGTTCTTCCGACTTATGCCTTTTTTTATGGCTTGCGATCGGGAGAAGAAATCACCGTAGAGATCGAGGCTGGAAAATCGCTGGTCATCAGGTTCCTGACCGCCAGCGAGCCGCATCCTGATGGTACGCGTACGTTATTTTTCGAATTAAATGGGCAGCCGCGAGAAGTTAATGTTCGTGACCGTGCGTTGCGAGTTGTAGAACGATCGCATCCTAAAGCGGATCCTGCAGACTCGGGGCAGGTCGCGGCTCCTACCGCGGGAGTCATCAGTGGGATTGCAGTGAAAGCAAATCAGGCCGTGGAGCGCGGGGCGAAATTATTAACGCTGGAAGCCATGAAGATGCAATCCAATATTTATGCGCCTATAACAGGAAAAATTGCCAAGCTGCTGGTATCCCCAGGGCAGAATGTGGAAGCGAAGGACCTACTCGTCACCATTACTCCATGACCTTTCGTAAACACGAAAAATTTCCTTCCGAAGTCTTAAAAAATGAGCGGGATCTTGTTGTTTATCTGCCTCTGGGCTATGAGGGGCAGGGCACGCGACGTTTTCCTGTGCTGTATTTGCACGATGGGCAAAATCTCTTCGACGGCTCGACGGCGTTTGTTCCGGGCTTGGACTGGCGCGTGGGCGAAACCGCGGATCACATGATCGGTAGCGGCGCGGTTGAGCCGCTCATTATCGTGGGGATTTATAATTTGGGCGAGCAACGCATTCGGGAGTACACGCCCACGCGGGTACCCAAGCTGGGCGGCGGGCGTGCGGATCGTTACGGAAAATTCCTGATCAACGAACTGAAACCATTTATTGATCGAGAATACCGGACCCTCGGGGATTCCGCGACTACGGGATTGGGTGGCTCATCGCTGGGCGGCCTGGTGTCGCTGTACGTAGGACTGAAATTTCCGCAAGTATTTGGGCAGCTGGCGGCGCTTTCCCCCTCAGTGTGGTGGAACCAGCGGGTGATGCATCGCTTCGCTGCCACTGTGCAAGCTGAGCCCCGCCCGCGCATCTGGCTGGACATCGGCACTCGCGAAGGGGCGCAGATTGTGCGGGACGTTGAAAATTTTCGGGACGTGCTGGTGAAAAAAGGCTGGCAGCTCGAGCAGGATCTGCACTACGAACGAGTGGAAGGCGCGGAGCACAACGAAGCGGCGTGGTCACAGCGCGTCGGGCCAGTGTTGCAATTCCTCTTCCCAGCGGGGAATAAGAACGTATAATCCGCGCGCTGTGCGGTTTGATGAATTTTGAATTTATGTGCGCTATCATCGCGCGGTTTAGAGATTCCCGATAAAGTTTGCAGGGGCTTCATGCCGGATCAGAAACCGCTGACAATTCTGTGCGTAACTTCCTACGAAAAAGGGCAGGAGTTTATCCGTACGTGTAAAGCGATGGGTTGTCGCGTGCTACTTCTAACCGTGGAAAAACTAAAGGATGGCGACTGGCCACGGGGGTGCCTCGATGGCATTTTTACCATGCCTGAGGATCTTCCGCTGCAGGGCTTGATCTATTCAGTGAGTTATATCGCGCGGTCGCAGCGGATTGACCGCATCGTGGCGCTCGACGAATTCGATATGGAGAATGTGTCAGCGCTGCGGGAACATTTGCGCATCCCCGGCATGGGCCTGACTACCGTGCGCTACTTTCGCGACAAGCTTTCCATGCGCGCGCGGGCAAAGGAAGCGGGCATCGCGGTTCCCGAATTTGTGCCGGTTCTGAATTACGACGACCTGCGCGAGTATATGGCGCAGGTGCCGGGGCCGTGGCTCTTGAAGCCGCGCTCGCAGGCCTCGGGCATCGGGATGAAGAAGATCCACGCGCCGGACGAGCTTTGGCCGCGGCTTGACGAGTTGGGTGATCAGCAATCTTTTTATTTACTGGAGCATTTCGTTCCCGGGACCGTTTACCACGTGGACAGCATTGCGTCGGAGCGCGAGGTGGTTTTCGCAGAGGCTCACAAATACGGGACGCCACCACTGACGACTTCTCACCAGGGCGGGGTTTTCACGACGAGTACTTTGCCCCCGGATGCGCCAGAGTACGCGGAGCTTCTGTCGCTCAATCGAAAGGTTCTCGGCGAATTGGGTTTCGTACGCGGTGTTACGCATGCTGAATTTCTGGAAGCGGATTCCGACGGCAGGTTTTACTTCATTGAAGTGGCAGCGCGGGTTGGCGGAGCATTTATCAGTGACGTGATTGAAGCCGCTACGGGAATTAATTTATGGCGGGAATGGGCGCGGCTGGAAGTTGGTGCAGGCAAGGAGCCTTATCAGCTTCCGCCTCACAGGCGTGAATACGCCGCCGTCATTCTGTCACTGGCGCGCCAGGAACATCCGAACACTTCGGCCTACAACGATCCGGAAATCGTGCGGCACATTTCAAAATATCACCATGCCGGATTGATTTTGAGGGCGACCAGCTCTGCGCGGCTGCAGCAATTAATTACCTCCTATGCTGAGCGTTTCCAGCAGGATTTTCTGGCGACGCAACCGGTGCCGGACAAACCAACTTTTTAATGCGGGCCTCGTTGGGCCGACTTAATACCGCGGCGCAGGTCCGCATCTTGTAGATATTAAAATTAAATTAATGCGAGATTTTGCATGACAAACGCGCATTATTTTGTGTTATGTTTGCGCCCCCTGTCCTCTGGTCCAGTAACTGAAACGCACGAGCGGGCCACGCACCGTTTGCAAGTGCACATCCCAAGGCATAGAGTTTGCTTTACCCGGTTGGACGTCTTGTAGTTTTGGGGGCTGTCCCTTGGGAGGAACGATGTGGAGTAACAAGAAACCGGAAACGCCACAGGCTGCGGAACCGGAGCCAAGAAAATTCAATTTCAATGAGCCGCCGAAGCCTGCTACGGCGACCTTGGAGGGGACAAAGAATATGGCAACAGGTAATGATGCAATTCGTCCGCTGGGAAATACCGGAGACCGTACAGGAACGGGAGCGCGACTTGGCTCCAGTCTGCACGTTAAAGGCGAGATTTCCGGGAATGAAGATCTGCTGATCGACGGCACGGTCGAAGGACTGATCACGCTGGATGAGCGGAAGCTGACTGTCGGCGCAAGCGCCAAAGTCACGGCGGATATTATCGCACGTGAAGTTGTGGTTTATGGCACGGTGAAGGGTAATCTCCGGGCTAAGGATCGCATCGAAATCAAGAAGGACGGGTCCGTGAACGGCGACCTGACCACCGCGCGCATCATGATCGAAGACGGCGCGTATTTTAAGGGTTCCGTGGAAATCGATCGCACTTCGGATAAAGAATCGTCCGGCGCGAACGCGTTTGCGCGTGTTCCGGCAACCGCGAAAACTATTTAACTCTCCCACTTTCAAATCCGACGGCGGCGAGGTCAATTCCTCGCCGCCGTTTGTATTTTGTGATGATGGGTACCCCGGGGCGCAACTCTCTTTGTGAAAGACGATTTAGGTTGTATTCGCCAATGGCGGATACTTCACCGGGCGAAGCGCATCGTCGCCACATCGTGTACGACGCGGCACACAAATACGTATTCATCGCTAACGCAGCGATGAATCGGTTGGAAGTCATCTCTGCGGTGGATCAAAGCAGGGTCGCACGCATTTCAGTTTCAGGTGCGACCAGCGCCGACATATCTGCTGATGGCACTACTTTATGGGCGGGTTCGGCGCTAAATGAAATCGTTGCTGTGGACACCTCGACGCTGCAGATAAAAACTCGCTACGAGCAAGCTGGAATTTCGCCGTTCCCGGCAGCTGTTTTCGATCGGCCTATAGAGGTTCTTTCTCTTGCTACCGGGCAATGTTTCGTTCGACTTCGTCAATCGCGTTCTACTGAAGCGCCGCTGGCTCTTTGGGATCCGGTTTCCAATGCGATGACTGACCTGACACCGACGGCCGGGGCGCTGTTTCAAAACGGTCTCGGGCCTATGGCTCGAACCGGCGATCATTCGGCGGTGATTGTGGCTGCAAATGATTCCAGTGGAAATGCTGCGGTCTTCGCGCTTAATGGAGTGGTGAGCACAGGACCTCGATCGCTAGGCTCCGGTGATAACGCTTCCTGCAAACTTGCGGTCTGGGACGCGAGCTCGCCAGGGCAGTTCAAGATTTCGCCGGCGAAAGTCGCCGTCCAAGACATTGCAAGCACGGCGGGCGGAAGAGCGTTTGCGCTGCAAACCGCCGCTTCCATCGAAATTCGCGATTCCGGTATGTATGTAACAGCCGTGCCGACCGCCGCGGAATTGAACCAAATTCCTGGACGCGTCGCGGTGCCGGGACTCGCGATGCATCCGACCGGGGCGCTTCTCTATCAGCCATTTCTCACTGGAGCAGCGGGCGGGCCGAATGCACGGGGCGGTGTGGATATTTCGGACGCGTGTTCGGGCCAATTGCATATGCGGATATTCTTGCCGCAACAATTGATGACCGATGTGGATGCGCTTCACGGCGATTTCTTGGCCATTGATGAAAACGGGCAACGGCTGTTTGCCATCACATCACTGGATGGGTCGCCGCAAAACGCGGCGCTTACGGTTGTGCAATTGGCCTCTGTTCCCCTCGCACTGGGAAGCGTTTCATCACCAACGATCTCGGCTGCCGGAGGTACAACGTTCACGATTCGAGGGAGCGGTTTTCAAGCGGGGATCAAGGTAGCCATCGGTGGCAAGCCCACGATGCCAACATTGGTGGATATGAATACGCTGACCGTGGTTTCGCCGCCGGTGCTGACCGGCCCCCAGCAGTTAACGCTAACCAACGTGAACGGCGAGACTGTTACAGTGGACGCTGCGGTCATCGCCAATTAGTTACTAACTTTTCACGCCTGGCTTCATCCAAATTAACGACTACTCTTACTCATTCAATTTTGGAGCGAAAGATGCAGACTCGCAAACTCGGTAATTCTGACCTGAATATAACTCGCACAGGTTTTGGCGCGTGGGCTATCGGCGGAGGCGGTTGGGAATTCGGTTGGGGAAATCAGGAAGACAACGATTCCATTGCGGCCATCAAACGTGCGTTGGAATTGGGTGTCAACTGGATTGATACGGCTGCGGTGTATGGCACCGGGCATTCGGAAGAGGTCGTCGCGAAGGCTCTGACGGAATGGCAAGGAGCGCGGCCTTACATTTTTACGAAATGTTCGATGGTTTGGGATGAGCAGCGCAAAGTTCGCAACGAATACAGCGCCGATTCCATTCGCCGTGAATGCGAAGCCAGTTTACGCCGGCTGCGGGTCAGCGCGATCGATCTTTATCAGATGCATTGGCCGCCCGCAGATAACGGCGGTGGTTTGGAAGAAGCGTGGCGAACGATGGCTGCGCTGCAGAAGGAAGGCAAAGTTCGCTGGATTGGAGTTTCTAATTTTACCGTCGAGCAATTGAAACGCGCTGAAAAAATCGCACCGGTCACTTCACTGCAACCGCCATATTCGCTGATTCGCCGTCAGATTGAAGCTGAAATTCTTCCGTATTGCGAAAAGCGGGGAATCGGTGTGATTTCCTATTCTCCGATGGCTTCCGGTTTACTAACAGGAGCGATGACCCGTGAGCGTGCGGCGGCATTGCCCGCGAGCGACTTTCGTAGCCGCGATGCTGAATTTAAGGAGCCGCGACTTTCCAAGAATATTGCGTTGGTGGAACGGCTGCGACAAGTGGGGCAGCGTCTCGGCCGCTCGTCAGGTGAAATTGCAATCGCGTGGGTATTGCGACATCCGGCGATCACCGGGGTGATTGTTGGGGCGCGGAATGCGAAGCAGGTCGAAGGCGTAGTGGGCGCCGCCGACGTAACGTTGACCAAACAGGACATCGCTGAAATAGAGGGTGCGGCCGCGATTGCCGCGGCTCGATAGAAGTTTTCGGGACGATATTCGCAACTCTTCTGTCCGAAATAACCACTTCTGGAGCGTTCGATGGATTTGGGCCTAAAAGGAAAGATTGCTGTGGTTACCGGTTCGACCGCCGGCATCGGGTTCGCGATTGCAAATACTTTGGCCGCGGAAGGCGCGCAAGTGATCGTCAATGGGCGGACGCAAGCGCGGGTGGATTCGGCGATTAAGAGCATCCGCCAAGAGAATGCGAAGGCCGAGGTGCGGGGCGTTGCCGCTGATCTAGGGACCGCGGAGGGCGTTAAGTCTTTCGCGAAGATTGTTTCTGAAGCCGACATTCTAGTGAACAATCTAGGAATTTTTGAGCCGAAGCCGTTCGCGGAAATATCGGATGCGGATTGGTTGCGATTCTTCGAGGTGAATGTGATGAGTGGCGTTCGTTTGAGCCGTCATTACCTGCCGGGCATGCTTCGCAAAAATTGGGGCCGGATTATTTTTATTTCCAGTGAATCGGGGCAGCAAATTCCCGCGGAGATGATTCATTACGGGATGACCAAGACCGCGCAAATTGCCGTGGCGCGCGGAATTGCGGAGTCCGTGGCGGGCACGGGGATCACCGCGAATTCGGTGCTGGTGGGGCCTACTGCTTCGGAAGGGGTGGGCACATTCGTGGCGGATCTGGCCAAGCAACAGGGGATTTCGAACGCGGAATTTGAGAAGAAATTTTTCGAGGGCGTGCGGCCGAGCTCGCTCTTAAAGCGTTTTGAGACGCCAGAGGAAGTTGCTGCGGTGGTGGCTTTTGTGGCGAGCACCCAAGCTGCAACGATTAATGGCGCGGCGGTGCGGGCCGACGGCGGCGTGGTGCGCAGTATTCTTTAAGTAAGCTGTCCGATTCGTTCACAAACGAGATCAGGCGCGGAGGTAGTCGGGTCGCCAGTTTTTAATCTGTTGTTTGATGGCCTTGCGATCTTTGATTTTTTCGTCGAGCACTCTTCGCGCCAGCGCCGGCAATTCCGCATCGCTTGCGAACCTCAGTGAAATGAGCTGGCCGGGTTCAAGTTCGACGATACGTGGCTGTAAATCCTGCGGTAGCAATCGCTCGCAACGCAGGCGCTCTTCCATGCGGATCACGCGGTCCTGCACCGACAAGGCGAACATCCGCGCCAGCAGGAAACCCATCAAAATGGCGACGGAGGTCAGCACCCAAATCGCTCCGTCGAGCGACCATAGCGAAACCTTCCAGCGGTAGACTGACCAGCCGACGTTGAGAAACAACGCCGGCAACACAAACAAATGAAACGCCGGCACGGTTTTTGCGTGATTGGCAAAATTTTGCTCGGTCATCGAATCGCCTCCTCAAAAGAATAGATAGGTTCCACATCCACGGGAATATCGGAAACCTTGCCGAGGGCCGCTTGCAATTCTGGCGGCAATACGGCGTACTTAGCAAACCACGCTTCGGAACGCGTGCGGTCGCCAGTCGCCTCTTGCTCGAGGAGTTCCTTCGCCAATGCCGCAATCGCGGCGGGCATCTTTTCCACGACCACGGCGTATTTTCCGGTCGCGGGGTCGCGGGTAATGGCGCCGTGCTCCGACAAATAACTGAATTCCATCATTTCCGCGCGGCCGTGAGGTTCGGCGATTCCAAAACGAATGGTCCGCAGATTTCCCGCCACGTAGGAAATATAATCCTCTTCAAGTTTTTCTTTGCTGATCACGTCATGCGCTTGCAGCCATTGCAGTCCAAACATACCTACCACATCTGCTTTGGCTTCTTCCAGACCTGAAAAACTTCCGCCAATGGCTTCGCGGATTTCGCGTTGGCCTTGCGCGGTCCGCGAGTAGTTGGGGCCGAGCTCGTGGCTAATCTCGTGCATCAGCGTGGAGGCCAAATAGCCCTCTCCGGAAGCTTTGGTGGCCTGGTCCTCGCGCATCAGACGCTTGGCCAAAGGAAGAATGATTTCGTTCACGCGAGCATCCATGAAGTTCTTGAAGAAAATCTTTTTGCTACCTTTGGCGGCGTGTACACGCGCGTCGTTCGGCAGATTGTCCGCCACGGATTGGTAGCCATGAAGCAAATCTCCGGTGCGAAAGGGAGCGTCCATAACTTCCATGGGAGTTAAATGGCCGCGCTTGGAAGGTAAATCAGCTTTATCCAATGGCAACGCTTCCTGTAAGTCGGGGACATACTTCTGATACATCTCAAGCTTGTTGCTCTCTTGTTCGTCGCGGATCAGCACGGCCGCGCCGTAAGAGGTTTTCACTCCCAACAAATTGTCGAGGTACGTTTCATACGGCGCAAGGATTAGATCGAATTTTGGATTGTTCAAATCGAGCCACGCGAGATCGCTTTGATAATAATCGTCTGTCAACAATGCGTCGGCACGCAGTCGCAGGAATTTGGCGAATCCCGAATCGTCGCTGAGGGCGGCTGCTTCGCGTAGAGCGGCAGCGGCAGGCTTTAGGAATTCCGCAAATTCGACATGGTAGGGAATGGCGACCAGGGCATCGCCCTTCCGCCGCACCACGGTAAAATCGCCATAAATTGCCGCTTTTTGGTCAGGATGCTGCTGCACATATTTTTCGATGTCTTCTCTGGTCAATCCCGGTGGATACAATGCGCGTCCCAGAGGAGCAGGATTGGTCCCGACAAAAGGCTTCATTTCGTCGACGAGGTCGTAGCGGCTGCCGTTGATCTTGAGAAAGTGGCGCAGCTTGACGCCTTGCGGATTCGTGCTTCCTGCGAGCGACAGATACAGCTTCAAACCTTCGGGGTCGCTCTGCCGCCAATAAATCTGTTCGATATAATTTGCAGCGTCCACTAATTTGCGAACGAGTTGCACTTCCCGCGGGCTGAGGCCTTGCTGGTGAAAGGGCATCTTGATGGGCTTAAATCGCACCAGCCGAGCATCCAGGTCTGGAGCGACTTTCAGATCCGATATTGAGGAGATTTGGCTATTCGAAGACGTTTGCGCTACTAGTGACGCAATAAGAAAAAACAGCATCGGCCATAGGACAGCACGCTTTAACCGCATCGAGAGAGGCGGGACCACCTTGTCAAGACGACTCAGCATGGGCTCCGATTGTATAGGTTTTTTGGGTGGCACAGGTCCGGCAGCCGAAATTTCGTCGGAGGCTGTCTGCAGAGCGGATTTAATGAAACGAAACCGCTCGTTCCTACATCAAATTCGCACGGACGAGATTATTTTTAGCGGGAGAAAGATTATGGCCAAGGCTACATGGGCGGGTAAGACGATCGCGGACAGCAAATCTACCGTAGTGGTGGAAGGCAACCAGTACTTTCCGCCGGAAGCAGTGGAGAAACAATTTCTGAAACCCAGCAGTTACACGTCGGTTTGCCCGTGGAAGGGAACGGCACACTACTATCATGTGGAAGTAGATGGGATGAAAAATGAAAACGCCGCCTGGTATTATCCCGAGCCAAAACCAGCCGCCGCTGAGATCAGAGATCGCATCGCCTTCTGGAAGGGTGTGAACGTTCAAAATTGAAGACTTCGAGTATGGTTCATTAGTTTCAGTTGAGAATTCAGCGCAGAAACTAAGTTCCCAGAAGATTTGGCTGCGCTCGCGAGTAACCATGTTCTTCGGCCCACAATGAAAGAGGAATGGCGGCCAAGTCATCCACCAGCGGTACCGCGTTTCCGTCCTTGGTAAGGTCGATGGTTCGCAAATAAAATTTACAGGTCTCGCAGGCCTCGACCCGAATGTAGGGAAATTGTTCCGCGACATACACCGGGAGTTTACTTTCCGTTTCTTCAGCGCAAGTCGAACAAAAAATCCGCCGAAACTCCCACTCCTTCAAGCAGAACGAACACAACAGGAACCGTTTGCCACCGTCACCTTCAGGCCGAAGCACGCCTAATAACGGTCGCGCGCCGCACAATGGACAGAGCGATGGAAACGCAGAAATTTCGTCTGCGGGGCGATATCTTTCGAGACTCTCTGCATACGGCTGCAGAAAAGCGCGCGGCAGAAATTGATCGAATGCCGCGTTGGGACGGTCGTCGCGGCCACTAGTGGCCCAGTAATCTTGCAAAATAGCAGACCAAGAGTCGGACGGTCGAAGAGAAAGCAGGCGTGCCGATTCAGCAAGCGTGGCCGGCGCGCTTTCGGCAACAAGTTTCAGAAAATCCTGAAAGTGGGGAAGGAGGCCTGGGATTTTCAAGTTCTCCTGCAAAGCCGGAAGATTTTTGTCGGCTCCTTGCGGATTGTTGCTAGATAGCATTTGGGCGTGCAAACTTTTCTGGAATTCCGCGATCTTCTTGTAGAAAGTTAGAACTTCTCGCGTGAAAGGGTGAAGGGCATCTAATCGTTCAGCGCGGCGAATGCGACCGTCATAACTGTTACCAAGGTTTTTCGCCGCCATTATCTGCGGCTAACGGATCCAACTACGCGTTCCCACCACAAACGGTGATGGCGCTTGGCAAATGCCTGGGAGACATCACCGCGAATCATGGATTTGAATGCGCCGCGCTCGGCGAAGACGCTCATGTAGATGTGAATCATGAAGAGCCCGATAGTCAGCATGGCCGCGGCCGGATGAATGAGCACTGCCAGATAGCGTAGCGCACGAGCGTTCCAGGGTATATATTCCGGAATCCACAGGACCAAACCCGACAAGAACAATAAAACGCCGCAAAATACGAAGCCCCAGAACAATAATTTCTGGCCCATGTTGTAACGACCGGCGGCAGGCATTTCTTCGTCTTCGTTGCGCGTGTAATGGTTGATGGATTTCATCCAGGCTTTGTCTTCTGAGGTGGTGTGCATTTGCGAAGCCCAGGTGAGGAACATCCAGGTGAGACTGAGAGCAAAGACCAATCCAACCCAGGGGTGCAGCATGCGCGAAATTTGCGCGCCGCCGAGCACCACCAGGATCCAAAGCAGCCACGGAGACCAGATGCCCAGGCCGGTGAACATCAAATACAAATAGGCGAAACCATTGATCCAATGCATCAGGCGCTCGTTGAAGGTATAGCGAACGATGTGGCCATTCGGCAGTATTGTATCGGCCGGCGCTTCTGCTCGATTGTTCATCGCAAACGTCCTCCCACTGTAGTTTCCGGTGGTACGGCGACTGGACGTTCTTTGACCGGAGGGCCGGTGACGGGCGGCTCATTCTGGTTTTCGGTGGGATCGTCGGGATCATCCTTGGGGCCAAAGCGAATATAGTGCACGAAGAGTCCGATCAGGCCGCCGACCATAGCCACATTGCCGAGCCATTTCAGCGGATGCTTCCACAATTTCACGGACCAAGGGATGTGTGGATCGGAGGGCAAACCACCGTACGCTTCTGTTTGCGTCATATCGTGCAAAACGTACATCACGCCGGTGCCGCCGACTCCTGCCGGGTCGTACACGCCCGCGTGCGGGAAATTCGAGTGCTCCTGCAATTGCTTTGCGCGTGCATTGGCGAGGTAGCGCATGTCATCCTTGGTGCCAAAGTGCAAGCAGCCGGTAGGGCAGGACTTGATGCACGCCGGTTCCAAGCCTTCGGTAACCCGGTCGCTGCACAACGTGCATTTATAAACACGCTTGGTTTCTTTATTGAATTTCGGAATGTTGAAGGGGCAGCCGGTGATGCAGTAACCGCAGCCAATGCATTTGTCCTGTTGAAAGTCGACGATGCCGTTGCTGTATTGCACGATAGCGCCGTCGGACGGGCAGGCTTCAAGGCAGCCAGGGTCGGCGCAGTGCATGCACTGATTTTTGCGCATCAACCACATGAGGGAACCGTCTTCGCGCTCGTGCTCGTTGAATAAGATCAGGTTCCAATAATTCCAGCGGGTCTCCGGCATGGTTTGATAAGTGTTGTCGAAGATTGTTTCGCCGAAGGGCAGATCATTCCATTCCATGCAGGCGACTTCGCAGGCCTTGCAACCGATGCAGGTGGTGGTATCGATTAATTTGCAGACTTGCGGTTCGCGCTGGGTGCCCTCGCCGGGCACCGCTCCGGCGTGAGCCGAAATTTTTTGGATTCGCAAAGTCGCCTGGCTCATGAGCGCACCTAGGCCTTCTCTACCTTAACTAGGAAGCCCTTGAATTCGGGTGTGAAAGCGTTGGGATCAAAGACCGTAGGCGTGAGCAGATTCGCCAGCGTCCTGGCGTCCTTGCCTTCGTCCTCGGCGATACCCCGATAGCCTTGATGAATTGGGAGACCGATCGGGTAGACCTTCTTGCCATCAATCATCAGTGGCTTGATGCGCTTGGTGACCATCGCTTTGGCAATGTAACTTCCACGGATGCTCGAGACTTTTATTTTTTCGCCGCCGGTGAAGCCCATTTCGTTGGCCATCTCCACCGAAATCTCAATGAACGGCTCCGGCACGAGCTGCACGTTCATGGGATTGTTTTTGGTCCAGTAATGATAAAGCTCGGTGAGACGGTAGGTCGTGCAGACAACCGTGTAACCGTCCTTGGGCGTGCCGTATTTATCGTCGGGGGTTTTGAAACGCTTGACCACAGGATTGTGTGTCTGCTGCGGATGGAAAAGATTGTCAATCGGACTTTCGATCGGTTCGTAGTGCTCGGGGAACGGCCCATCGGCAAAGGCCGCGAGCGGTGCAAAGATTCGGCCGACGCCCTCCGGGTTCATAATGAACGGGCCCATGTGATCTTTTGGCTTGGAATCGACCTTGAAGTCCACGACGTCGTTACCAAGCCATTTTTGCTGCTCTTCGTTCCACCAGACCTGTTTTCGCGTTGGATCCCAGGGCTTGCCGTCGACGTCACACGACGCGCGATTGTAGAGGACGCGGCGATTCGCCGGCCAGGACCAGCCCCATCCTGGATGCAAACCCAGACCCGAAGGATCGGAGGGATCGCGTCGCGCCGTCTGATTGCCGGCTTCGGTGAAGGAGCCGCAGTAAATCCAGTTGCCGCAGGACGTCGTACCGTCGTCTTTCAACCACGCAAAGCCAGGAAGCTGCTGGCCCGCCTTGATTTGCTGCTTGGTCGCGGGATCCTCGAGATCCGCGAGCGCCTTGCCGTTGACTTCCTTCAATACCTCGGCCAGCGGCGGGCTCGAGGGGTTGCTGTAATTCCACGTAACGTGCAGGATGGGATCGGGGAACTTGCCGCCTTCCTTCTGGTACAGCTCGCGGATCTTCAAGAAAATTTGCGCCACGATGGCCTGGTCCAGCCGGGCATCTCCGGGAGACGGCAGGGCCGTATTTTTCCAAAGCAGCCAGCGCGCGGAATTGGTGAACGAACCGTCTTTCTCGGCAAATCCCGCGCAAGGCAAGCGGTACACGGTCGTTTGAATCTGTTTCATTTCGTCCTGGGTGATGCCCGGGGATCTCCAAAACTCGCTGGTCTCGTCGGGATAAATCTCGCCGACTACCAGCCAGTCCGCTTTTTTCAACGCGTCGATGTTTTTCTTTGAGTTGGGACCAATAGCGACGCCGTTCATCCCGAAGGCAATCATGCCTTTCACGGTCCCGTTGTACATGTCGTCCCACATCTGCACCCAGGAATAGTTGCGATCCACTTTCGGCAGATAATCGAAGGCCCAGCCGTTTTGTTTAGTGGCCGCGTCGCCATAGAGGGCTTTCAGATAGCTGACCGCGAATTTCGGCGTGTTGCTGTAGTAGTTGAACGAATCCCACAGGGCGGGCTTCGAGGGTGTGGGGGTAGTGCGTTTCATCCAGGCGTCGAAGGAAGTGTCCGCGGGCGTCGGGACTTTCAGATAGCCGGGCAAACTGTCGAAAAGGCCGGCCATGTCGGTGGCACCCTGAATGTTGGAGTGCCCGCGCAACGCGTTGACGCCGCCGCCCGCGCGGCCGACGTTGCCCATAATCAATTGAAGAATCGCTGCGGTGCGTATGATCTGCGTGCCAAACGAGTGTTGCGTCCATCCGACGGCGTAAATGATCGTGCTCGCCTTCTTCATGTCGCCGTCTTTGCGAATCGAAGTATAGAGGTCGGCGGCTTTGAGGAATTGATCTTTGGGAATGCCGGTGATGCGCTCGACCATTTCCGGCGTATATCGCGAGTAATGTTTCCTCAGCAGTTGGAACACACAATTGGGGTTCTGCAGCGATAGATCGAACTCAACCTTTTCCGGCAGCTTGGGAGCGACCGGAGCGGTTCCGCTTGGCGGATGCGGCGAGCTATCTCCTCCAGCCTCGCCTGTGCCCGCATAATTCCACGTGGACCTGTCGTAGCTTTGAGTCTGGGCATCGAACCCGGAGAAAACGCCGTCCGTATCACCCGGCAACTGAAAGCCGGGTTTGACGATAAATGCCGCGTTCGTGAAGTTGACCAGGTAATCCTTCGCGATGCGGTTGTTCTCGATGGCATAGCGAATCACGCCGCCGAGGAACGCAATGTCCGACCCCGCTCGAATCTGGCAGTGGAGATCCGCCACGGCAGCGGTTCGCGTGAATCGCGGATCCACCACAATAATTTTCGCGTTGCGGGTGCGCTTCGCTTCGATGGGCCACTTGAATCCGCAGGGATGGTTCTCGGCCGGATTACCGCCCATGATGAGCATCATGTCGGTATTTTTCATGTCGACCCAGCCGTTGGTCATTGCCCCGCGTCCGAACGTTGGTCCCAAACTTGAGACCGTGGGGCCGTGTCAAACCCTGGCCTGGTTTTCTAAATGCACGACCCCGAGAGCGTGCATCGCTTTCACCACGAGATAGTTAAACTCATTGGTATCGGTGCAGCCGCCGATCCACGCGAGGGATTCCAGCCGGTTTACGGTGTGTCCCGCCGCATCTTTCTCGATGAAAGTGTCGTCGCGGGTCTTTTTCACGCGCGCTGCGATTTCGTTGATTGCATCGTCCCATGAAATGTCTTGCCAGTCGGTACCACCCGGCCGCCGCACTTGCGGCTTCAGCAAGCGCCGGTCGTTCATAATCTCTTGCTGCAGCGAGGAGCCCTTTGGGCAGAGAGTGCCTCGATTGGTCGGATGATCGGGGTCTCCCTCGACGTGCACCACCTGCGCGGTCACATTCTTTGCGCGGTCTCCAATCGTGTAAATGATGGTGCCGCAGCCTACCGCACAGTAGGGGCAAGTCGAGCGCGTCTCGCTGGCTCTGGCGATCTTCAACTCGCGAAGCTCCGCATAGGCGGGCTGCAAATCAAATCCAAAAACCGCTGCGGCGACGCCACCAGCGGTTGTTAATTTCAGGAAGTCACGACGGGTAGGCTGCACGGGCACGTCCCTTAGCAGTTGTTTGCAGAACCACTTGTGTTACAGGTCCTTAATAGAACGACGGCGCATCAGAGTCAAGTAAACATTTACAATTCTTCAGATGCAGCTGGGCGCCACACGGACGCATACCTAAAATTCTCAGGACAAGCTACAATATCGGCGCGGCTGGCATGCCTACCATTCAGCCGGTAATCTTTTGCATCCTGTGCGCGTATCAACATACACACGCAACTATCGCAGAGTGGTATGCGTATCGACGAATACGCGGTTTGTAGGCTAAGGAGCATCGGCGCGGATGGCCTCGCACCCACAATCCATTAAACCTGACCTCGGCAGTCTGCGCATCGGCGACGCTCACCGAAAGGCTGGCGCAGGCGCAGGTAAGCGCTTTGTGATCATTGTGTTGGTGATTCTTCCTTTGGCGGCAATCGCGGCGGCTGCGTACGCTCTGCGAAGCCAAAAGCCGGTTGTTCAAGTGATGACGGCGGCCAAAGCGGAAGCGGGCGGGCGCCAATCGTTACTTAACGCCAGCGGTTACGTGACACCTCGGCGGCGGGCTACCATCGCTGCCAAAATTACCGGCCGGGTGACTGGCGTGTTTTTCGATGAAGGCACGCACGTTCGGCAGGGGCAGCTGCTGGCTACCCTTGACGATTCTGATGTGAAGCGCGCGCTGGAGTCCGCGAAAGCTGACCGCGACTCGGCGCAAGCGGCCATTGCAGACTTCCAGGTGCAATTAAAGAACGCCAAAATACAACTGGGCCGCGCGGAGCAACTGCAGAAGGCGGGCGTACAGACTCAGGAAAATCTCGACAACGCATCCATGGCCGCTGACAGCCTGACCGCGAAGATCGCGCTCGCCAAACAGCAGGTCGCGGGTGCCGATGCGCGTATTAGCGAAGCACAGCAGGCGGTGGACAATACCGTGATTCGTTCGCCATTCGACGGAATTGTAGTTTCGAAAGACGCGCAGGTGGGCGAAATGGTTTCGCCGATTTCCGCCGGCGGCGGGTTTACACGCACGGGCATCGCCACGATTGTGGATATGAATTCGAATGAGATCGAAGTGGATGTGAATGAGTCGTACATTGCGCGAGTGTTGCCCAACCAGCCAGTGACGGCCACGCTGGATGCTTATCCAGATTGGCAAATCCCTTGTAAGGTGCGCACGGTGATTCCGACTGCGGACCGACAAAAGGCTACGGTCAAGGTGCGCATTTCATTTCTGAAGCTTGATCCAAAAATCCTTCCGGACATGGGCGTGAAGGTGGCGTTCCTATCGGAGGAGCAGCCCAAGACCAAAGGGCCTGAGCCGATGACGTATGTGCCCAAAAGTGCGATTCGGAGCGAGGGCGCAACGACTTTTGTGTATTTGGTACATGACGGCAAGGTGGAGCACCGCGCCATCAAGGTTGGAGGTGATCGCGGCACGGATGTTGCGATCATGGCGGGTGTGATGCCAGGCGATTCTTTAGTGGTTACCGGTCCGGCTACTTTGCACGACGGCGATAAAGTTGAAATCAAACAGTAGGAGCTAATCATGATTCGCGTAGATGGACGATCCGATTCGCCCAGCCTCATCAGGGTGCGAGGCCTGAACAAGACGTATCGCCGCGGTGGCGAAAATATTCAGGTTTTGCAGGGGCTGAACCTTGATGTGGACCAGGCTGATTTTGTGGCGTTCATGGGCCCCAGCGGATCGGGCAAAACAACGCTGCTCAATTTGTTGGGTGGGCTGGACGTGCCGTCTGCGGGCAGCATTACCGTGGCTGGTGACGAGATTACGCACATGTCCGCGAGCAAGTTGACGCAGTGGCGTGCGAGGCACGTGGGATTTATTTTTCAAATGTATAACTTGATCCCGGTGCTCACCGCGTTTCAAAACGTGGAGCTTCCGCTGCTGCTCACCAAGTTATCTAAATCCGAACGCCGCAAACATGTGGAGACCGCGCTCGGAGTGGTGGGCTTGTCGGACCGCATGAACCATTTCCCGCGGCAGCTTTCTGGCGGACAGGAGCAACGCGTCACGATCGCGCGCGCCATTGTCTCCGACCCGACGTTTTTGTTGTGCGACGAACCCACCGGCGACCTGGACCGTAAGAGCGCGGATGAAATCATGGCGCTGATTGAAGAGCTAGTGGGTAAATATCACAAGACGGTGTTGATGGTGACACACGATCCGGTGGTCGCGGCTCGCGCGCACACGACATTACATCTCGATAAGGGCGTACTGGTGGAGGGTGCACGCAAGGGCGTGCTGGTCGGAGGTGTGGCGTGAAATTCAACCGATTTATATTTGCAAATTTGTTCCGCAAAAAGATTCGGCTGATTTTGACGATTGGATCTTTCGCAGTGGCGCTGTTCCTGTTCACGTTTCTCGCGGTGGTGAAGAGTGCGTTCAGCCGCGGTACAGAACTCGCCGGCGCTGATCGGCTGGTGGTGATTAATCGGGCGGGATTGATCAACGTGATTCCTTTGTCTTACCGCGACAAGATTTTGCAGATCAAGGGCGTCAAGGCGGTTACTCATAACAACTGGTTCGGCGGCGTCTATCAGGACGAAAGAAATTTTTTCCCTCAATTTGTTATTGACCCGGAAAATCAACGCCAAGTTATGACTGAAATGCGTGTTTCCGATGATGAGTGGAATAATTTTGTGAAAGATCGCCAGGGAGCCGTCGTAGGAGCCGGCCTCGCAAAACGTTTTGGATGGAAAATCGGTGATCGGATCCCGATTAAGAATGCGCTCTATGGACCGACCAAGACCTGGGAATTCGTGCTGGACGGAATTTATCACAACGACCATCCTGGTGGAGACGAGAGCCAGTTCTGGCTGCAATGGAAATATTTTGACGAGACCATACCGGCGGTGATCAAGAGTCAGGTCGGCTGGTACGTGGTGAAATTGGATTCACCGGATGATGCTGTGGCGGTGGCCGCGGCCATCGATAAGGGCTTCGCCAATTCTTCCACTGAAACGAAAACGGAAACTGAATCCGCGTTCGCAGCCGGATTTGCGAAACAACTCGGGAATATCGAACTGCTCATTCTGACGATCGGTGGCGTGGTGTTCTTCACGTTATTGCTGGTCACCGGAAACACCATGGCGATTTCCGTGCGCGAGCGTGTTGGGGAATTGGCGGTGCTTAAGGCTATCGGCTACCCGGACCGCTACGTGCTTTTCTTTGTTTTGTCGGAGGCTTTGGTCATCGCGCTGATCGGTGGTTTGATCGGACTCGGCCTCGCGGTGCTGGCCATTCCGGTTGTTGGGGCAGCATTGAGAGGCCTGCTTCCGCCGCTTCTGTTATCTGTCAGTGTGCTGTCGGCTGGTTTGGCGTTTGCCGTTTTTGTTGGGGTTGCCAGCGGCTTGCTGCCTGGCATCGGAGCCATGCGCTTGCGCGTTGTGGATGCGTTGAGGAGAGTCTAACTTGGCTATTCCGGTCATTTACAATTTTCGCAGCGTAAAGGCTCGCTGGACTTCAGCAATCGTCGCGGTGCTTGGTATTGCGGGCACCGTGGGCGTTTTTGTCGCGATGCTTTCACTGGCGCGCGGATTCAAAGCCACGCTGGTGTCTTCGGGTTCGACCGATAACGCGATGGTTATGCGCGCAGGCGCAACATCGGAGATGACCGGCGGCGTGGGCATCGATGCGGTCAAAATACTGCAGGACGCTCCGGGAATTGCGCGAGGCGCGGATGGACCGCTGGTGACCCCTGAGGTTGTGCTAGTCGCGCCTATTCCTTTGATTTCGACAGGTACGGATGCGAATGTGCAGATACGCGGCGTTTCCAAAAACGTTTTGCAAATTCGCAACAAAGTTAAGATCGTGGAAGGACGGATGTTTCAGCCAGGACTTAATGAGGTGGTGGTAGGAAAAAATGCCACCAAGTCGTACACCGGACTGACGCTTGGAAATACCATCAGTCTCGGCAACGTTCGCTGGTTGATTGTGGGTATATTCGACGCCGGAGGCAGTGCTTTTGACTCGGAAGTCTGGGCGGATGCGCATCTGCTCGGCCCCGCTTACAACCGGCCGGATACATTTTTTCAATCCGTCACCGTGCATCTCGTATCTCCTGACTCGCTGCAACAATTCAAAGATGCAGTGACCTCCGATCCCCGACTCAACGTGGATGTCACTCGTGAGATTGATTATTACTCGAAGCAATCTACGCGCTTGACCACATTGATTACTGTACTGGGCGGTTTGATTGCCGCGATTATGGCAATTGGCGCGATTTTTGGCGCGCTGAATACCATGTATTCGGCCGTGGCCGAACGCGGGCGCGAAATTGCTACGATGCGCGCGTTAGGTTTTGGCGGCCCGTCGGTAGTCTTTTCATTTGTGATTGAAGCTTTGTTGATTGCTTTTGTTGGCGGACTGATTGGGTGCCTGGTGGTGCTGCCACTCAATGGGCTGACTACCGGAGCAATGAATCTGCAAACTTTTTCGCACCTTGCTTTTGCATTTAAGATCACGCCCGAATTGCTGGTGAAGGGAGTTATTTTTGCGCTGGTGATGGGATTTGTGGGCGGACTGTTGCCAGCGGTGCGTGCTGCGACTCAGCCGGTGGCGCAAGCATTGCGCGAGTTGTAAGAAAACCCCTCTGATGATTTAGTATTGGCTGCCGCCCCTTACGGTATACCTTTCGGTTTGGAGTCTCCAATGAAAGAATCGCGCTGGCCTGCACTTCCTCTGGCGGAGTGGAAAGATACTTATGCCACGCTGCACATGTGGACTCAGATTGTGGGCAAGATTCGCCTGGCACTGAGTCCGCCGATCAACCATTTCTGGGGAACTACGTTTTATGTGACGACGCGCGGGCTGACGACCTCGGCGATGCCGTACGCCAAGGGGACTGTTGAGATCAATTTTGATTTCACCGCACACGCGCTGGAAATCCTTACGAGCCTTGGGGAAACAAGATCGTTCCGTCTGGTTCCGCGTACAGTGGCAGAATTTTATTGTGAGCTGATGTCGGCGCTGCATTTCCTGGGTATTGATGCGAAAGTGTGGACCATGCCGGTTGAAGTGCCGCGTCCCGTCCGTTTTAATCTGGACGAAAGTCACTCGTCTTACGATAGTGAGTACGCGCATCGCTTTTGGCAAATATTGGTTAGCGTGGACACCGTACTTCGCCAGTTTCGCTCCCGATTCATTGGAAAGGCGAGCCCGGTTCATTTTTTCTGGGGGAGTTTTGATCTCGCCGCCACGCGATTTTCTGGGAGGCGCGCTCCGGAACGTCCAGACGCGGACTTCATAACTAAAGAAGCGTACTCGCATGAGGTGATTAGCCACGGATTTTGGCCGGGCGATGGCGAGGTAATAAGGGACGCTGCATTCTATGCGTATGCCGCACCAGAGCCCGCGGGCTTCAGGGAACAACGTGTGATGCCTTCAAAGGCCTTCTACAGCGGCGAGAAAAACGAATTTTTTCTTATGTATGACGATGTGCGGCTGTCGCATGCGCCGGAACAAGCTTTGCTGGAATTTTGTCAAAGTACTTACGAGGCTGGCGCAAATCTCGCGCATTGGGATCGCGCGAACCTGGAGCGGCCGGCGGCAAGCACCCACGCATGATGCGTAATTGAACGGTGATCCAGTAGGCGGACATTTCGATTCCCTTCGCGAATCCAAATTTGATCTCTTGGTAGGGTGCGTCTTGGGAGTGGGGTCTGGCGATACCGAGGATTGGGTAGTACGGCGCGGAGAAGAAGTTATTTCCAGCTTTGGAAGGTCAGACAGGTCGGTGTTTAAGAGATCTTCGGGGCAACAGGCGAGGGCAGGGTCGGTTGTAATGCGACCTCAGAACCGCCAGAACCAGGACCGGGGCCAGTGATTGTTGCCGTCGGCGCAAACGACTTGCCCGAAGACGAAGATGAAATGTCCGTGTCGACCATTGCGACCGCGGGCGTGGCACGATAGCGCACTATTAGCAAGGTCAGGTCGTCAGCTTGATGCGCGCCCTTGGAAAAATTTTCCACTGATTCCAGAATGGATTTCTGCAATTTATCCAGCGCACAATCGGATTGGCCAGTTAATACTTCACGCAAGCGGGGAACGCCGTACAATTCTTCCCCGGGATCCATGGCCTCAGTGACGCCGTCGCTAAACAAAATCAACGTATCGCCGGGCTCGAGCTTAACGCGGGCGGTGACGTATTCTGCATCTTGCACCAAGCCTACCGGATAAGAGCCTTCTGTAAATGGCTCCTCGGCGACGCCATGACGAATCAAAAACGGCGACGGATGGCCGGCATTGATGTAATCCATCTCGCCATCGTGGTCGAGGATGCCAAAAAACATGGTGGCGTAGCGGCCAACTTCAGAGTGGCTGCAGAGGAAGCGATTTACGTGATTGAACACCCGCGCGGGATCGGTGCCCAACGTCATTCCGGAAAGCGCGCCCTGCAACATGGTGGTCAGCAGCGCGGCGCCCAATCCTTTTCCCGAAACGTCGGCGATTAGAAACGCAGTGCGCTTATCGCTGAGTGGAAACACATCAAAGTAATCGCCTCCTACGGATAGGCACGGGAAATTAATACCGGAGACGGCGAGATGGGGGAATTCGCGGAAATCGCGGGGAAGCAGCGCTTGCTGAATATCGCGCGCGATATTGATTTCTTGCTCCATGCGCTGGCGCTCACGTTCACGTTCCACCAGGCGCGCGTTATCGAGGATGCTGGCGGCATCGGCGGCGAGCGCGTCCAGGATTTGGCGGTCGAGTTTTGAAAACGCGGCAGGGCGGCGCGAATCCATGTACAACACGCCGAGGAAGTCGCCGCGCTTTACGTTGACCATCGACTCCTGGGTGTTGGCCCGCAAGTTGGCATACAACGGAATTACCACTACGGCACGCAAGCGTTGCGCGACGATACTTTGGGCCGCTGCCAAGTCCATGGCGGTCTGCGCTAAATCCTCGGTGATGACCGGGGAGTGTTGTTTCAAAGCGAGCTGAATGGCGGTCTGGCTCGGGGTAAGGCTTTCTGGAGGCAGGCGGAGGCCGCCACTCCGGCGGGCCAGCCGCACTTTCAAATTTGCGGGGTTGTCGCCTTCGAGCAACAAGCCGCGGTCGGCGTCCGTAACCGAGACGGCGTGATCCAGCATGGTGCCGAGGACGGAATCGAGGGGCAGCTGTGAATGCAGCAGCGTGGTAGCTTCCAACAACAAATTTAATTTGCGCAGACCGCCGCTGCCAGTAGGCTCCGAGGCAGTGATGTGCTCGATGCGCGTCAGCAGGTGAGGAATAGACTCGTCGTCAGTGCCACCGGCGGCGTTGCGAAAAATTATTTCGTACGAGTCTTCAAGGCCAAAACTGATGGCGTCGCCATTTTGCAATTCGCGGCTTTCGATTTTTTCGCCGTTAACAAACAGGCCGCGGCGCTGGCCACGATCTTCCAAATAAAAGCGATTAGCTTCGGTAACGATGGCAGCACAATTCCGCGAGATGCGCCGATCGGAAAGCTGCAAATGATTGCCGGTCTCGGCACCGCGCCCGATATGAAAGGGAGTCTGGGTGATGCGCGCGAACCTGCGCGCCCCGTCAGGGGACACCACTTCCAGAACCGGTTCTCCAGGCAGAGCGACAGAATCAGGCATAAGCTGCTCCAGTGCTGGGATTGTAGCATGCAGGTGCAACTGGCTAGCCAGGGCTTACTATAAATCGTTACGTTTTAATTTAACGAGCGGGTTCTTAGATTTTTACCGGTACGCGCATTGAGCTTAAAGGCGTATCCATTCATGCGCTTTTTCTTGCCCGCGAATGCCTGGCAGATTCGGCTATGCGGTTTTTTGCATTGCCGGCCTTGTTTGCAATGCTTTGTTTCAAAGCGGTCATCAAATCCACGACTGGAGCAAGGCGCGTGGTCTTTTCTGGCTTAGGCGCCGCTGTACCCTTTTCCTTACTTTCAATGAGTTTCTTGACGCGCTCCTGATATTCGTCGTGGTATTTTTCGGGACGAAACGGCGCCACCAGGCCTTTTGCGAATTGCTCGGCGAGAGCTATCTCTGGCTTCTTCAGGTTGGTCGCGTTGTTTTTGCCATACCCAGCAACATCATGAATTTCATTTGGATAATAAAGGGTGTGAAGAGTCAAGCCGCCTTGATAGGGACGCAGAACGACGGTGCGTTCGCGCTGATGCATGGTCACCTGGGCCAGGGCTGCGAGTTTCATCTCTTCCATGGTCTCCAGTAGCAGAGTGTATCCGCGGCGGCCGGCCTCTTCCGGAACCGAGAAATAAGAAGTTTCAAAAAAAATGGGATCGACGTCGCTGAGCTTGACGAACTGCAAAATCTCCATGGTGGATGAGGATGCGGGCTGGAGTTTTTTTAATTCCTCGCGATCCGCGACGACCATTTTGTCTTCGTCAACTTCGTAACCCATGACGATTTCGTCGCGTGACACCACTCGCTTGTCATACGGGCAATACAGTTGCTGTTGCACGCGATGTCCGCATTCGCGATGGACTTCATGAAAGCTGATATGGGAATAACGAGCGGCAGCAAATAATTTTATGGGCACGGAAACCAGTCCAAACGATATGCTTCCTTTCCAAACCGATGCGGCCATAACGCCCTCCCGTGAATAACGCCTATGGTAGCGCGGAAAATTATGGCGTCAATTCAGGGCCTGCAATTGGTTTTTATTTGACAGGCGAGCGGCAACTATCGAGACTAATCAGGTATTGGAGAGGTCGATTGTGCCGGATGGCAGCGGAATTGTCAGGCAGGGGAGTCTGTCGAGGCAGTCAAGCGCGGCAGAGGGGTCTCCGCGGAGGCTGACTACTCACCAGCAAGCTGTGTTGATTCAAGTGCTGCTGGCATTTCCGGACGAAACCGTGACTGTGCGCTATTGGCCGCCAGCGAGTGACGCGCTGAATTACGCCAACGATTTTTCGACCATATTCAAGGCTGTAAACTGGAACGTGGTTGGAGCCGAACCCGCTGAAGTCCTTCCTCATAGCTCCAGCGGTCTTACTATCGTGGTGCGGGAAGAAAAATTGCCGCCCAGTGCCGAAGCGCTACGCGACGCGCTTCGGATTTACGGGATCGAAGCCCAAGTTGCGAGGGATCAGTCGAGTTTGTGCGGGTCGAGCAATTTCGCCCTGGCGGTCACAAAGCCCTAAGGCGCGTCTACTTTTTCGCCGGAACTTACCGTTTTTACATCCTTTTCTACCGCGGATATCTCCACGCGCTCGCGTTTAATGTCCAATCGCAGCCGGGCAAATATGCTCATATAAATATTGGCCACCCACACCAGGGCGAAACCGGAAATTAGATAGCCGCGCCATCCGGGCATCAGCAACTTGAAACGGGTGATAAACAAAAAGATTGCCGTTACATAGTGGCTGAAGCAATATTCGCAGGTGAACAGATAAAAAAACTTGCGTTCATAAATGGTGCGACAGGTTTTGCTGTTGCGCACGCACCAGTCGCGAGTCTCACGGAAAATTTCTTCATGGGTGATGGTCCAGGCGATGGAAGAAATGGGAATCGCAAGTATTACCAGTGTTAGTAATTGTTGTCCGAGGCTCAGATTCATAAGTACTTCGTTAAAGCGAGCAAAACACAGCGATACTTTTGCGAGGCTAGGGGATTATTGCTCGAAATCGCAGCTGGGCCGTCTCCCAATATGGGAATTTACTTTGACTCTGACGCTCTGGCGCCGGCGTGTTCAGGGACTAATTCAATTTGCTGAAAAACGCCAACTTGCAGAATGGTCTGAGCCAGTGTGATGGCCAATTTATCATCGCCGACGATGTTAAATCTCGCGGCCGCTTTGATGGGGTCGCCAGAAAACTTCCATAACCCGACGATGATCCTGGCGTTCGGCACGTTGGAGCGCACGCGCTTGTACAAATCACGGGCGTGCAGAAGCGCGAACGGCGGCAGCGCGGAAATGCACACAATGTCGGGAGCAGCGTCTTTGACTTGAGCGAGCATTTCCGCAGTGGTACCGATCGGGATAGCCTGTGCGTGGTAGCCGGCGCGTTCCAGAAGCTGGCTGAGCATGATTCCCACTATCTCGTCAGCTTCGTCGCGAGCTGGTATACAGACCACGTTGGTGGCTTGGCTGGGAGGCTCTACCCGGATCTTAGGGGCTGAAAGTTCGGCCAGGTCTGACTGAGCTTTTTGCATTTCGGCCACGGCCGGCTCTTTCGATTTTTCGCCCAACTCGTCGAGCAATTCCTTGGTACTTTTACAGATGAACTGTTCGGTGATCTCTTCGAGGTCGTCGTGATGACGGTCCTGTTCCGCGAGCGCCAAGGCCGGGATCAGGACAGTGTCGTAAAGATCCTCAAGCGGATGCGTTTTTAAATAGTCGTCCAAAACCTCTTTTGCTTCGGCTTGGTCTGAAGCCAGTAAGCGTTGGTAATAATGGGCCTCAGGCGATAACACTGGTTGGTCGCCCAACATAATATTAAGGAATTGCAACGCGGGAACGTGCCGTCCCAAAACGACAAGGCAGACCGTCAGGGGAGTCGACAACAGTAACCCGATCGGCCCCCAGATCAGTGCCCAAAAGATGGCGGCAAATAAAATCGCGAAAGAAGATATCCCGGTGTGCGCGCCATAAATCAAGGGTTCCAGGAAATTAGCCACGAGAATTTCCACGATAAGATATAGACCAATGGTGGCCACGGGGCCGGTCCAGGTGGGAAAGATCGCAAGTGAAAGCAAGATAGGCAACACGGCTGCTAACGGTGAGCCGACGTAGGGGAGAAAGCGCAGCAAACCGGCGACCACGCCCCACAACATGGAATTTGGTATGCCGATGAAGTACAGGCCCAGACCGATAACCACCCCGAAGCAAGCATTGATGACCAACTGTAAAACCAAATAGCGGCTGACACGTGATCCGGCGTCGTCCAGAGCTTGGGTCATGACATTCAGATGCCCGTGACCTACAAGGCCAATTAAACGGTTCCTTAAATCTTCGCGACCGGCCAGCATGAAAATGGTCAGCACCACAACGATGACCGCGCTCCCTAACGGGGTGATAATGCTGTTCAGGGATTCCAGCGGATTGGACACGGGCTGGAATACTTGCACGGGAACGGTTTTAGGCTGTGGTTGCGCGGCGGCCTTACCACTCCCCGAATTCTTCGAGGAAGATGGCGCAGTCTCGGCTGGCACGGGCGGGTTGTCGGCGATTTCCTTGCCTAGCTCCTTCATGGCATCGGCGGCCTTATCGAGCCTGCGGTTCTTGGGATTACGAATTGCGTCGATTTTTTCTTTTATGTTGGTCTTATAGCTGGGCAGTTGATTGGTCACGTCGATCAACTGGTTTCCTACGGTCCATCCCATAATGCCGATCCCAGAGACCGCAATTCCAACCACCAGAAAGATTGCTAAAAAACGCGGAATACGAATGCGCTCGAGCGCCGTCACCAGCGGGGCCAGCACAAAGCTGAAGAGCACCGCGAGCGCCAGCGGGACCAACATCACCCGCGCGAAGTAAAGGGCGGTAATAACTACCACTGCAGCAACTAAAGTGAGGATCCGGGAAATGTCTTTGGCTGAAGAAGTGCGGGCCACTACAGAGTCACCTAGTATTCAGGGTACAAGAATCTTATCGATTTTAATGCGGGTAAGTCACTGTAGTGTGATCAACAGCAGGCCTTACACAGAATGTTAGACCGCTCAAGCGTTGGTATCGCTGCCTGACATAGTGGCTGACAGCTTCAACTGCCGAGGCGCGCGAGGAAGTAACTCGACGGCCGGCAAGGTAGGAAAGAAGTTCTGATCCTCAGGCGCGCCATTTTCTATTTCCGAGCTCGCACACTGGCCCAGAAAGCCGTCATCTTCACTCATGGCCGCCAAGTCAGCCATCTCCTCATAAAAACCGAGCATAAACCCTCGCATCGAAAAGCACGCGCAGAAACGCTGCCTAAGCATACACGATCCAAGACTGGACGAAATACTCTGGAGTTAGACGGCCGGGGTTGTAGCGTAGTAATCCGAAATTTCATTCAGTACCGCGAAGGCCCAATGAATCTACGCTTTTTACCGGATGGTCCTCGACGTAGCCACAGAATACGATTCGCGACGTTGATGAATCGGGCCCTTTTAATATACCCGACACAGTTTTACCCGCTTTCAGAACGAAAAGGAGAAATCATGGACGAGAATTATCAACAGGACTCAGGACAGAAGTACGGCGACAGCGGAACCGGAACTAGCGGCACGGCTTCCGGTACGGCTGCGAGATTAAAGGAGCAAATTTCCGACAAGGCGGCTGATGTAAAGGAACGCGTATCCGACTTCGGTCGCAAGACTGCCGATAAGATCGATGCGTCTCGCGGTCCGGCTGCGGATTCGCTGAACCGCACGGCCTCGGCCATCCATGCCCAATCCGACCGTGTCGCGAGCGCAGCGCATGCCACGTCCGACCGCGTCGCCAGCGCAGCTCATGCTACAGCCGACAAGCTTCAAGCTACGGCAGAGTATGTGCGCGATCACGACTTCAAAGAAATGGCCGAGGACGTAACCGACTTGGTAAAGCGTTATCCTGGCCAGTCTCTGGCAGCGGCCGCAATTCTTGGGTTTCTTCTTGCCCGGGTGATGCGCAGCAGCGATTGATTGAAGGGTGGGCCGAGGGAGCCAACATGACGACTCAAAACGGCAGAAGTGTGCCTGAAGTTCTACAAGACATCGTCGGCAATATTCAGGAAATCATTCGCTCTGAATTTCGCCTGGCGAAGGCCGAAGTTAAGCAGGAGGCTTCCAAGGTCGCTCCGCCGTTAAGGATGATTGTCGTGGGGGCGGCTATAGGCTTCTATGCGCTGGGTTTCCTGTTGTTCACGGCGGTGATGGGGCTTGCCACAATGATGGCCACGTGGCTGGCGGCGCTCATCGTTGGGGCGGTCTTAGTAATTGTTGCGCTGGCGCTTATCACCACGGCTTCAAAGCGACTCAAGCAGGTAAATGCAGTTCCGGAACGAACGATAGAAACGATGAAGGAGAACGTGCAATGGGCGAAAAACCAGATCAAATAGAGCGACATATTCAACATCAACGCAGTGAACTGGAAGACAACATCAGCGAACTGGAGGAAAAGGTGAAGAGCGCATTTGATTGGCGAACCCAGTTCGAAGAACGACCGGCGATTTTCCTTGGAGCCGCATTTGTAGGCGGGGCGGTGGTGTCCGCGCTATTGCCGAGCACCTCAAGGATAAGTTCTGAGGTTTCGTCGGCAGTGCGGCGATCGTCATCCAGCCAGCCCTGGACCCCTTATACCAACCGCGAGACTGCGGCGCTTGCTGAATCCCATCCCAGTTCTTCTTATGCAACGGGGTCGAATTCCCGTGGCGACTCGGGATCGAAGACTTCGGAGACGTGGGAGAACCTGAAGAACGCGGCCATAGGATTGGCGACTGCACGCATCAGTGAGTTTATCGAAGAACTCGTTCCTGGCTTTTCAGAACACTACAATAAGGCGGCGAGTGGGAAGCCTGCGACGCCCTTCAGTTCGATGCCCAGCGCTGGCGGCAGCGGATCAAGCGAGAAAAATTGGCAGAAGCCCAACGGCGGAACGGATTACGCGTCGCACTCGTAAAATTCACACAGAACCCAAGTAAGGCTAGCCGCGGACCAAATCCGCGGCTTTTTTTATCCGAAACCAACACTTGCAGACTCGGAATCCGTAGTTCGTACTAATACTACAAAATGTGCCGGCCCCTACATCGTTTACCTGATGGCTCCCGAGGCACATAGACCTTACTGTCCGACCATCTCTGAGGCGCCCGGACGGGCCGTCAAGAAGTTATTCTAAGGAGACAGGAGAATGGACTTGCTTTGGACAATAGCAGTTATCCTCGTGATTCTGTGGCTGCTCGGGCTGGTCACCTCATATACACTGGGTGGCTTTATCCACATTCTGCTGGTCTTGGCGATCATCGTTATATTGATCCGGGTGATCCAAGGGCGCAGACCAGTCTAAATTTCGCGCGGGATTTTTTGGCGATTGCGCGGAAGAGACATGACTTAAACTCAATTTACTGCTACACGTAGCTACCGTGCGCACCCGTCGCTTTGAAATGGGTGCGCACTTGCTTGATGTTTTGAATTTTTGGCGTTAACCCAGGAGCCGAGGAGCACATATGACTGATAGCAATAAGGCGGATGATAAGAACGGCGGATTATTAATGAGCGTGGCGGAATCCATCGGTTCCACATTGGGCAGCTTGGCGGCCAGGGCCGGAGCGGCGCAGAAGTCGATAGGCGAAACTACCAGCGAAGTGGTTCGCAAAGTCACGCCTACCAAACGAAAAGCTTCGGCGAAGAAGGCCAAAAAAGCGACGACCAAAAAGCAATCCGCCAAACGGACTGCGAAGTCTGGGCGAGCAGGGAAGCGCGCCTCCGCTTCAAAGAGCAAGCGTTCGCGCGGCCGCTAATTCTTAAGACATCAGAGCTTTTCCGGCAGTGGAAGACCGAATTGCCGGCGATGATTTACTCATACCTTAACGCGATAACGGGATTCACGTGCGTGGCGCGTCTTGCTGGAATCCAGCAAGCCAAAACTCCAATAATAAACAATAAGAATGGCACGACCACCAATGTTAGGGGATCGTGCGCTGACACTCCCCAGAGTTGGCTGGCAATCAGCCTGGCCAGCACAAAGCTTACGCACAAGCCGATAATAATTCCTAAGGCGACCAGCCGAAGTCCGGTGCGGATCACCAGTCTCTGAACGTCTCCGCCATTCGCTCCTAAGGCCATTCGAATGCCAATTTCGTGGGTGCGTCGGGCAGTGGTGTAGGCAATCACGCTGTAAACGCCGATGGATACAAGAATCACTCCGACTAAGGCGAAGACAGTCACCAGCAAGAATCCGAATCGCGGCTGCGAATAAGAAAAGGAGTTGATGAAGTCTTCCATCGTGCCGGTAAATGTTAACGCCACGCTGCGGTCCGTACCCCAAATCTCCTGCCGCATTGCATTCATCATCAGCATTGGATCGCCGGCAGTACGAACCAGCACTCCCCGTTGGGCGGAGCCGGTAACCGTGTAGGGCACCCAAGTTTCCGGCTCGATCGGATCCTGGAGGCCGTGATTTTTAACGTCATCGACGATGCCGATCACTTCATACCAGGCATCCGGCTTTGGATCCGGGAATTTCTCAAGTTGCAGGATATGGATTCGCTTGCCGATGGGATCTTCATCGCCAAAATACTTGCGCTGAAACGTTTGATTGATCACCACCAGTTTCCGCGCGTTGTTGACTTCCGACTCCGTGAAGCCGCGCCCACGCAGGAACTGAATGCGCAGCACGGCAAAATATTGTTCGCTGCAAAGCTGGAATAACGAGGTCCACGTTTGGTTGTGTACTTTACCGGGAATTTCGATGTCGGAGGGAATGCCGCCGTACGGTGGAAGCGTGCTTGTTTCCGTGGCGGAAACCACACCCGGCAGTGAGTTCAGGCGCTGCAGCAGGGGCCGAAAGAATCCGGCGACCTGAGCTGCCGATTTATAGCGGTCCTGCGGCAGCGGCAAGCGCGCGACCAGTATGTGATCCGGGCGCAGTCCAAGTTTCACTTCATGCAGCGCCGCGAAACTGCGCATCAAGAGTCCTGCGCCAATGAGAAGTGTGAGCGATAGGGCTACTTCAAAAACGATTACAGCATTGCGGATGTTGGCGTGGCTGGAGCCACCGCTCGTTCCTTTACTGCTGTCGCGCAGAGAATCGTTCAAGTTGCGGCGGGAAGCCTGGAGCGCCGGAGCCAAACCAAAAATCAATGCGGTGAGAACGGCCACCGCCAGGGTGAAGAGCAGCACTGCGCCGTTCATGCGAATGACGCTTTCCGCAGGAATAATGTTGGGCGGAATGATGGCGATCAATCCCTTAAGGCCGGCCCAGGCGAGCAGCGCGCCGAACAAGGCGCCTCCAATGGCGAGCAACATGCTCTCGACCAGGAGTTGTTGAATCAGGCGGCGTCGCCCAGCTCCGAGTGCTGCGCGCACCGCGAATTCTTTTTCACGCGTGGTGGCACGCGCCAGAAGCAGATTCGCGACGTTGCCGCATCCGATGAGCAGCAACAATCCAACCGCAGCCAGCACGATGAACAAGGTGGCACGAAATTGACCGACCACCCCATCGGCCAGAGAGATGAGCTGCACAGAAAAATGTTTGGGGTAGTCAGTGGGATGTTGGGTGGCTTGCTGCGTAGCCAGCACAGCGAAGTCGGCAGCACCTTGGTCCTTGGTTACTCCGGGCCTCACGCGCCCCAACATAAACCAGTACAGCGGGAACCCGTTGAATGTTTCACCTCGGACAGGAGTCTGGGGAATCCACATGTCCGCGTCCCCCCAGGCAAAACGAGGCGGCATGATTCCCACGAGTGTGCGTGACACCCCGTTCAGCGTGAAATTCTTGTTGAGGATCGAGGGATCGGAGCTGAAACGGCTTACCCACGTTTTGTAACGCAGTACGAAGGTAGGCGGCGCGCCAGGCTGGTAGTCTGCGGTTTGCGCGGCACGTCCCAGCAAAGGCTGAACGCCCAGAAATTCGAAGGTATTGGGCGTGATGAGCATACCCACGAAACGTTCGGTACCCTCACCGGAGGTATAAAGCACATCCGTTTGAGCCATCCCGATGGCGTTTTCGAACACGTGGTTCTGCGTCGAATAGTCCAGGAATTCAGCCCCGGTAAAGGCGCCGCGGCCGCCCGGATTGCTCAGGTCGGTGTCATGAATTACCAGGGACATCAAGCGTTGCGCTGCTGGGTAGGGAAAGGGCTCCAACAGGATATTGTCTATCACGCTGAAAATTGCAGAGGAAGCTCCGACCCCCAAAGCCAGGGTGATGATCGCGATGGCGGAGAAAGCGCGGTTTTTCCATAGCGTGCGGGCTCCGAAGCGGAGATCCGAACCTAGTGACTCGAGCATGGAGTTCTCCTGCGATCCTGTCGGGACGGCGGGGGTGACTATCCTTGAGACGAATTACTCTGAAAAGAGTTGGGTGCGAGCAAATCTTGTCTCTGTTAGAAACGCGGAGAGAAGGTGGAAAGTTCCAGGTAAAACGTTTTACTTGGAAAAGGCTACCGGGTGCTGATGGACACGCGGCGCGTCACGTAGTCGTCGATATACGCGTCGAAGAGCTCATTAAGACGTTGGGTCACCGGACCGGGGGCAGCGGCGATTTTGCGACCAGCAATCTCGCCCACTCCAATAACATTGCGGTTCGTCGACGAAATGAAAACTTCGTCCGCGGAATACAAGTCCTCGGGGTGTAAAGACTGCGCCGCAACGGATACCCCGGATTCGGGGGCGATTTCCATCAAAATTCCGCGAGTCACGCCCTCCAAGCAGCCGGAGCTTAGCGGAGGTGTCAACACCTTGCCATTTTTCACAACGAAAATATTGGCGGAAGTACATTCGGAGACTTCGCTGCGTTCGTTCAGGAGCACAACCTCGTCAAAGCCTTCCTTTGAGGCTTCCGCTACGGCCCAGACGTTATTCAACCAGGAAATGCTTTTGACTCCCGAAAGCGGCGCGGCTGCGTGGCGGCCGTGGGCACGCAGCCCCAGGCGGGCACTGTCGGCATACTCAGGAAGACTAGCTGAACAAATGAGGAGATCCACTTGAGGACGCGGTTCGTCGCTTTGCCAGAATCCCACGTTGTTATAAATCAGATAGATTCTGGCGCAGCCCTCAGTGATTTTGTTGGCGCGGATTACCTCGTGAAGATGCATGCGCACTTTGGCTGCTGCATAGGGCATCGGCAGGTTAATGATGGCAGCGTGCTTGTCCAGCCGGCGCCAGTGGCGTTCGTAGGCGAAAGCTTCGCCGCGAGCAATACGGATAGTTGTAAAAATGCCCCATCCGCAGATGAGCCCGGCCTGGCCCATGGAAAGGCGGGACTTCTCGATGGGCAACAGGCCTTCATTGTGGAAGATGTGGCGATGAATCAATAGACCCTCGAGAAGGACACGGTCACTGCACGATTATTGTAACTGATAAAGTGGCGTAAAAATTTCGCGTTGCCGTTTCTCGAAACGCTGGAACAAGCCGAAGGTGATAATCAGCTTATGGATTAGCTATTTTGCTGACGGGGTGTCGCAGGTTACCGGCACCGCAAGAACTTGCCCAGTGTAGATAAGATTTGCGTCCTGAATCACGGGATTAGCTTTTGCAATGCAACCCCAGAACCCGCCGAAGCCGAGCTTTTTCTGGGCAATTTTCCACAAGCTGTCGCCTTTGCGCACCGTCACATTGGAATCATTTGGCGCAGCTGGTGCGGTTGCCGCGATGTTGATTGGCGTGCCCGGCAGGATGTGCTCAGGATTGACGATGCCGGGATTGATGGCCGCGAGCTCATGCCAACGGTGGCCGTCGCCCAAATTTATTTGCGCCAGCTTCCACAACGAATCGCCGTACTTCACGATGATGCTGCGTGGTGCTGACGCGTTCGAAATCGCTGGAGCCGCCACTGTTGGTTGTGTAGTCGGCGCAACAAATCCTGGTGCCGACAATGAAACGACTTCTGGGTTTGGAAACACTGGAGCAACTGGGGTATCAGGCGCTACCGATGCGGGCATGTTCGGTTTTGAAACCGCAAACATGGTCTTCGCCGCAATTGTCCGCGAAATGGAAACTGCATGAGCAGCTGTCGAGCGGATCGGCGTTGGCGCCCGGACGATTGGTGTCGGCAGCACCAACAGCGTATTCGACCTCAGCGCATTCAAGTCGGGATTTGGGAAGAGCGGCGCAGCGGGTGCGTTATGCGTCGTTGGCTCTATGGGGTTCGGCCTTGGTGCTATAAATTCGGACTTTGCATATGCCAGCGGCGCATCTGTAACAGGCAAGTGGTATTCCGCGAGCTCGCCCGTCTGCGAATGATTCAACTCTTTCATTGCGCGGTACATGCGAGCCACATCGCCAAGTGGGAGATGTTCCAACGTTTGGGCGTCCAAGGTTGTGGAGGCCTCCGCGCCGGGTGCTACTGCGTCGCGCTTTTTGGCGGCCAGCAGTTCCTGATCTTCGCGAGTAAGGATTCGCGCGCGCTTTAGATCTTCTTCGGTGTACACGTGCTTTTTATGCTTGGTTTGCTGATGCTTGCGGGCTTGGGCCTGGCGCGCCACTTCGGCTACGTCTTGCGCCCACATCGGCACTCCGGCAGCAATGGCACAAGCGGCCAGCAGAATGGCTCCGGCTTGCAGGCGCTGCCTGGACCGATCCCATACGGTGATATTAAATTCCGGCAATTTTTGATTTTCTTTGTAAATTTTCATTGGCATACCCCAAGAATTAAGCTTGGAGCCAGTTTATCGAAGGCCGGACAGGGTCAAAAAATCGATTCGCGAGAGTGCTCTGTTCGATATGGGAACATTCGACACCAAAGTTCCGCGTTCAATACTTATGGGGTCGAGTCACGTTTACCACCCGCAATCAGCGCCATGACGGCACCGCGGGTGCCGGGCGGGGCGTTTCGCATGGCTGCGCGGAGGGCGAACTTGACGTAACATGTCTGCGCCCAAGTTACTCTCACGAGGTCACTAATGAAGGATGAATCGAACGTGGACGGCGAAACGCCGCTGCCCAAAAATTCGCGGTCGGATGACCGCGATGCCAGCAGCCTCCCCGGTCCGGAACTTCCCGCGCGCAGAAAATTTATCCAAGCGAGCCTCCTGGCCGGAGCCTCCGTGGCAGTGCTATCCCCAAACCCTGCGTCCGGTGCATCTCTGAAAATCTCGCCGGCGTTTCAAACAAGTTCAACCGGTGCGTTCGAACTTGACGAGATTACCGTTGGCGAACTGCAAGAGGGCATGACCTCCGGGCGTTTCACCGCGCACTCCATCACCGAAAAATATTTGGCGCGCATCGATGCCATCGATAAACATGGGCCGGCCGTTAACAGCGTGATTGAAGTAAATCCTGATGCGCTCGAAATTGCCAAAGGGCTTGATAAGGAACGCAAACAGAAACATCTGCGCGGGCCGCTGCACGGCATCCCGATTCTGATCAAAGACAACATCGATACGTCCGATCGCATGATGACCGCTGCCGGTTCGCTGGCGCTGGTGGGCTCCAAGCCGCCGAAGGATTCCACGGTAGCGCAAAAACTGCGCGAAGCAGGCGCGGTCATTCTAGGGAAGACCAATCTCAGCGAGTGGGCCAACATCCGTTCGAATCAATCCACCAGCGGCTGGAGCGGCCGCGGCGGACAAACAAAAAATCCCTATGTGCTGGACCGCAATCCCTGCGGGTCGAGCTCCGGCTCGGGGGCGGGCGTTTCCGCAAACCTGTGCGCCATCGCTATCGGAACGGAAACTGACGGCTCGATCGTGTGCCCAGCTTCGGCCAACGGAGTCGTGGGCTTGAAGCCGACTGTTGGGCTGTGGAGCAGGACCGGAATCATTCCCATTTCACACAGCCAGGACACCGCCGGCCCGCTTTGCCGCACCGTACGGGATGCGGCCATTTTGCTTGGGGCCCTGACGGGCGTCGATGACGAAGATAGCGCCACCTCTGAAAGCCGAGGGAAATCCTACGCGGACTACACTCAGTTTTTGGTTGCCGACGGGTTGCGTGGCGCGCGCATCGGTGTTGTGCGCGGAACTTTTGGTTTCAACGCCGCAGTCGACAATCTTATGGGGAGCACGCTTGAGGTGTTGAAAGCGCAGGGGGCGATACTCGTTGATCCCGCGGATATTGAAACGCGTGGAAAGTTTGACGAGACGGAATCCACGGTGTTCATGTACGAATTGAAAGCCGATCTGAATGCTTACCTTGCTCGCCTCGGACCGCGCGCACCAGTACACACGCTGCAGGAAATTATTGAGTTCAACGAAAATCATCGCGAACAGGAGATGCCCTATTTTGGGCAGGAGCTCTTCCTGAAGTCTCAGTTGAAGGGGCCGCTAACAAGTCAGGAATATCTCGACGCATTGAAGAAAAACCATCAGTTGGCGCGCACCGAAGGAATCGATGCGGTGATGGATAAGCATAAATTGGACGCCCTGGTGGCGCCGACCGGTGGGCCCGCCTGGCTCACGGACCTGGTGGCGGGCGATCACTTTGGTGGCGGAAGCTCCAGTTTCGCCGCGGTTGCAGGGTATCCGAATATCAATGTTCCCGCCGGCGAGGTATTCGGCTTGCCTGTGGGTGTCTCGTTTTTCGGTCGCGCGTGGAGTGAACCCGTGCTCATACGGATTGCGTATTCGTATGAACAAGCAAGCAAACTTAGGAAAGCACCGCGATTTCTGCCAACGCTGGGTCCTAAACCTTAGTTCGAAATAATTAAAGGGTACGACGGCAGAAGTGCCCGCGTTTTACGCAAGGCCGCCTGAGCGCGCCAGCTTCAGCGCTTCAATAGCCGCGCCTCGTGCGCCGGCAGTGTCGCCGTTGGGCATAATGAAAATGGGAATGTCGGCCTGCTCCTCGCGTTGGGTAGGCATGCCTGCGTGGATCTCTTCGATGAACCAGCTCTGAAATTCGGGTGTCGTTTCGATCGCGCCGCCGCCGACGATCAGCGCGTCGGGGTCAAAGGTATTGACCATTTCATCGAAGAAAAGGCCTAGCGCGTGAGCCTGCACGCGGAAAATCTCCCGGCACATTGGATCGCCCTTGTCTGCGAGGCCGCGCACCATCTTGGCGGCGCGATTTAGATTGTCTAATTTTCCCAGTTCATGGCCGGGATACTTCGGTAGAAAATATGGCAGGAAATCTCTTTCGATGGCGGTCAGCGAACAAACTGACTCAAGACAACCTACGCGTCCGCAATTGCACTTGGGCTTCATACCGCTGATTCCCGAGATACTTTGGTAGGGAATCAACACGTGGCCCAATTCACCGCCGAATCCTTTTCTGCCTTTGATGACGTTGCCGTCGAGAATAACGCCGCCACCGAGGCCCGTTCCGATCACTACTGTTACGGAGGTTTCTTTTCCGGCAGCGCCAAAAATATTGAAGTGCCCCCACAGCGCGCCTGCATTTCCATCATTGAGATAGCTGACCGGTTTGCCGAGCCGGATTGCGAGTCCTTCGCGGATGTCGTATTCCGCCCAATTGGCGTGCACGAAATTCGTGGAGCCTTTGGCGCTTAGTTTCCCCGCCGAACTCGCTGGTCCCGGCGTGTCCAGTCCGACGGCCACAATCTCGGACATCTGCACCCCAATGCGCTCCGCGGCAATCTTCAAGCCGTCTTCAATCTGCTTCAGACACACTTCGGGCCCTTGCTTGGCTAGAGAAGGATGCTCGCACAAGCCATCAATCAAAAACTTTTCGTCGCGATCAACCAGTGTGTAATTAACAGCGGTTCCGCCCAGATCGACTCCGGCAACAACTTCCACGTGTTTCTCCTTTGCTCCCCAGCGCGACCGCAAAGACGAAGGTCCTCTCTAGAGTGAGGCGTTATACTAGCGCGCTCACCTCAAGGATAGGCTCACAAAAACTGATGCGCCACATTGTGCTTCAGCATTCTGCTTGTACCAAAAAAGCTGCTTAAAATGGAAGGAAGGGAACTATGGGGGTTTTAGCCGCTGCAAAACCTGTTGCGATCGTTTGCACCAGAGACCGCGCTCGTGCGGTCGTATTTTATCGCGATAGGTTGGGACTCAGATTGAAATTAGAGGACGATTACGCGGTCGTTTTTGATGTTGGAGGAATTGAATTGCGTGTTTCTACCGTTCCCGATTTCACACCACATGAACACACTGTACTGGGGTTTAGCGTTGCGGACGTAGCTGCGGCCGTAAAAGCGCTGCTTGAGAAGGGTGTGACCTTTAATGTGTATAAAGGTTTTAATCAGGACGAACTAGGTATCTGGTCGCTTCCAAATTCAATGTTGTCGAGTACCTTGGTTCAATAATCCTGACGGGAATGTCTTGAGCGTGACGAACGCATAAGCTAAACGCTAGCGCCGTGCGAACCCTGAAAGCGTCCGATGAACTATAGGTAGTCGGCTACTTTGAATGGCTGCGGCTTGATGATTTTAAAGTACCAATCCGGTGAAGAGATAAAGAAAGGTGATCGTGTGCTATTCCACCGCGAGCCAGGGCTAGTTGAAATCGTTGCAGTTGAACGAGGCGATCCGGAAACAAATTGGTTCATGCAAGAGTATGGCGGCGGCGTAATGATTCTTGAAAGGGTTTCTGGTCGTACCTTTATTCCAGTAGATCAAATTGACCAATGCGACGATTTGGAATTTGTATCGAGGGCCGATGCGCCTTAAAGTTCAAAGTAGCCCACCACCGAACGATACATTCCTTTGACAATACCCCCTGCGTACTCTAAGATTTATGTTTGTCTCTACAGGGAAAGGTGTGACCGTTTCAATGAGGACGTACGTAGCCAAGGGTGAGGAAGCCGAGGCCCTAAAAGTAGGCGCCAACTGGTTTGTGATTGATGCGACGGACATGGTTTTGGGACGGCTGGCCACCAAAGTGGCTCGCATTTTAATTGGAAAAGATAATCCGAGTTTTACCCCTTATCTGGATTCCGGCGATCACGTGGTGGTCATCAATGCGGACAAGATTCGAATGACCGGAAACAAGGTCGAACAAAAGGTTTATTACTCGCACAGCGGTTATCCCGGCGGACTGAAGGAAGTGCCAGCCAAGCGTTTGCGCGTGGCCAAGGCCGACTGGATGGTTCGCGAAGCGGTGTTGGGCATGCTGCCGAAGAATAAATTGCGTGCTCGACGCGCCAAGAAATTGCGCGTGTATCGGGACGCCGCCGGTTTAGCGCGTCATGCGGGGCAAAAGCCGCAAGCGATGGCAAGTTAGTCGTTGAAACTGTAAGGGTTCGGGGATTGTTGTTCTGGTGGGTGTAACAACCTGCAGTATTCCAGTCTCCAGGGATTTTCCATCGGGGTTTTTCGAGATACATGCACTACGTGTCTCTGAAATCGCGTTCATCAAGTTTCGCGTACGAGTTCTTGTTTTGAGTTTAGGAGGAACGTTGAGTTCTACTGGTTCGCCCCTCATGGGCAAGCAAACTTGGATTCTGGGTACAGGTCGCCGTAAGGAATCCGTTGCGCGAGTTTTTCTGCGCGCGGGTTCCGGCAAGTTCAAGATCAATGGCAGAACGGCGGAAGAATATTTTCCAAACGTAGCGTGGAAGCATAACGCCACTGAGCCGCTGAAGTTCACGAGCCTACACGACCAGGTGGATGTGGTCATCACTGCCAAGGGCGGTGGAGTTGGCGGGCAAGCTGGAGCAGTCCGCATGGGCTTGGCACGCGCCATTTCGGTGTTCAATGCGGAATTGCGCCCGGCGCTGCGCAAAAATGGATTTCTGACTCGCGATTCGCGCATGAAGGAACGCAAGAAGTACGGCCAGAAGGGCGCACGCAAGCGCTTCCAGTTCACCAAGCGCTAGGCGGTGCAGTGCTGCGGTCCTGGACCGTGGGTATTCCCAAGTTGTTTCGAGATTTGCTGGGTACCGAGTTTAGAAGGTACGCAGCTTCGAGCTCCGGCGGTTTCGCGCAAGCGAGCTGCCGAGATCACGGCCGGCAAGGAGCCGGCAAAAAGGCTGTTCTTCGCGAGAGCGTTTCGCTCGCGAGCGCAAACAGCAATCCTTAAAGGAGGAAACTTGGCAGTAGAAATTACCATGAAAGAGTTGCTGGAGGCTGGAGTTCACTTCGGTCACCAGACTCGACGCTGGAATCCGAAAATGAAGGAGTACATTTTCGGGGAACGCAATGGCATTCACATTATCGATCTGCAAAAAACGCTGAAAATGTTCCGCGAAGCGAGCCGCTTCGTAGGCGAACTTTCCGCGCAAGGCAGGAACGTTTTATTTGTGGGCACCAAGCGCCAGGCCCAGGAAGCGGTCGCCGAAGAAGCGAAGCGCTGCGGCGCATTTTTTGTGAACCACCGCTGGCTGGGTGGCACGCTGACCAATTGGTCCACGTTGCAGAAATCCATCAAGCGTCTGAAGTTGCTGAAGGCCATGAGCGAAGACGGCCGCATGAATGAGCTCTCGAAGAAAGAAAAAGCGCGCCTCGAGCGTGAAATGAAGCACCTCTTTCAGAATCTGGAAGGCATCGAGAATATGGCGCAGTTGCCGGATGCCATGTTTGTGATCGATTCCAACGCTGAAGAAATTGCGGTCAAGGAAGCGCGCCGCATGGGCGTGCCAGTGGTTTCGGTAGTAGACACCAATTGCGACCCCGACGTGGTCGACTGGATTATTCCAGGGAATGACGACGCTCTGCGCGCCATTCGCTTGTTTACTTCGAAGATTTCCGAATCGGTGCTGGAAGGCCACAACGCTTACCAGCAGTCGCAAGTCGCGGAGCAGAAAGCCACCGCGGACCAGGCCCTTGTCGATGGCGTCGAATACGTGGACACCAGCGCCTACGAGCAATATGAAAAGCAGGAAGGCGACTTCGTGGAAGGCGTCGTGGAGACGCCGATTGATGCTCCTGTGGAGCCCGCGGAAACTGCGGAAGCGACCGTTCCCCCCGACGCAGCAGAAGCGCACCGGTAACGGGTAGTACCTGCGCGCGAGAAGGTAACCCAGCCCGTGCGAACGGGCCGCGAGATACCTGCATCACCATCCGGATCATCAAACTAATAGTGAGAAGAGAAGACGAATGAGCACACAGCCAACACCCAACAGCAACAATATTCCCGCGCAACTGGTGAAAGAGTTGCGGGAGCGCACCAATGCGGGCTTTGCCGATTGCCGAGCGGCGCTGATCGAAGCCGGCGGCGACATCGAAAAAGCCATCAGTGTCTTGCGCAAAAAAGGGCAGGCCGCTGCGGCAAAAAAGGCGCAGCGCGAAGCCAGCGAAGGTTTGGTGGGCAGCTACATCCACGCGGGCGGCAAGATTGGTGTGCTCGTGGAAATCAATTGCGAATCTGATTTCGTCGCGCGCACGCCCATTTTTCAACAACTCTGTCACGACATCGCCATGCACATCGCGGCCCTTGATCCTCGTTACGTGCGTCGCGAAGAAGTGACGCCGGAGATGTTGGACAAGGAGCGCGAAATCTATAGCGCTCAGGCACGCGCAACCGGAAAGCCCGACGCGGTGATTGAAAAAATCGTGAACGGCAAAATGGAAAAGTTTTACGAAGAAAACTGCCTCTACGAGCAGCACTACATCAAGGACGAAAGCGTCACGATCGGCGAGATGATCAGCCAGGCCATCGTTAAGCTCGGCGAGAACATGGGCATCCGCCGCTTTGTGCGTTTTAAAGTCGGCGAAGTAAGCGGTGGCGCGTCTTCAAGTTCCGACAACGGTACAGCGCCGGTTTCCGCATAACTGTCAGCAACTAGAAAAAGTACAAGAAGCGTCCCGACGGAAATTTGGGGCGCTTTTTTTTGATTGCTCTGTCGTGCGGCGACTAAGATAGTTTGTTACAATTTCGAAGCTTTCTGCGCACTCATCGGAGATACATGCCCGCAAAGATCGTGAAGCCCAAAGTCGCCGCTCGCTCATCAGCCGCAGCAAAGCGCGCGTCATCGTCCCCGGCTAATCATGTCCAACCCATTTACAAGCGTATTTTGCTGAAGCTTTCCGGAGAATCATTCCAGGGCCCGCAGGGCTTCGGAATTCACGGCGAAACCATTCAAGCGATAGCGCGGGAGTTAAAGGATGTGCACGCCTTGGGCGTGGAAACGGCCATCATGGTGGGCGGCGGAAACATTTTTCGCGGTGCGCGGCAAAAGGGATTCGAAATCGATCGCGCCACCGGCGATTTTATGGGCATGTTGGCGACGGTGATAAATGCTCTGGCTTTGCAGGATGCTTTGGAAAAAGAAGGTGTGCACACGCGGGTACAGAGCGCCATCGAGATGCACCAGGTTTCCGAGCCTTTCATCCGCCGCCGTGCGATTCGCCACCTTGAAAAAGGCCGCACGGTAATTTTCGCGGCCGGCATTGGCAATCCGTACTTTTCTACGGATACGGCTGCGGCGCTGCGAGCCATGGAAATCAAGGCCGACGTGATTTTAAAGGCTACGCGAGTGGACGGGATATACGATGCCGATCCGGAATTGGTGAAGGAAGCGAAGCTGTATAGTGAAGTGACTTATCGCGACGTGCTGCACAAGAGTTTAAAAGTAATGGATGCCACGGCGATTTCTCTGTGCATGGACAATGGCATGCCTATCGTAGTGTTTAATATGAATCGCCACGGAAACATCCAGCGCGTGTTATTAGGGGAGCGTGTTGGTTCAACGGTGATACCCGCGTAGAGTCTGGTTGCAACATCGCGGATTGTTACGCGTCTGAAGTAAACGGCAACAGGAATCAGAAAAACAACAATTTAGATTCACCTTGCATTTCTTACGAGGTGTTTTTATGAGCGCGATCTCAAACACAAAAGAAGCTCTCGCCGCGGCAAAAACTCGCATGGAAAAAGCGGTCGAAGATTTTCGCAAAGAATTAGGCACGTTGCGCACCGGCCGGGCAAATGCATCGCTGCTGGACAGCATCCGCGTCGATTATCACGGATCGCCGATGCCCGTAAATCAACTCGGCGCGCTCACGGTGCCGGAGCCCAGCATGATCGTCATCGCTCCATGGGATCCCAGCGTGGTGCCTTTGATCGACAAAGCTATCCGCACCTCTGAACTGGGCCTTAATCCTACTAATGATGGCAAAGTCGTGCGCGTACCGATCCCCGCGCTTACCGAAGAACGGCGCAAGGATCTGGTGAAGCAACTGCACAAGATCCTTGAGAATCACCGCACCGCGTTAAGGAACGTGCGCCGCGACTTGAAAGAAGCCGTCGAAAAACTGGAAAAAGACAAGAAAATCAGCGAAGACGAAAAGAAGCGCGGCCTGGATGAACTCGAAAAGGTTTCTCATGCGGAAACCAAAAAAATGGAAGATTTATCGGCCACGAAAGAGCGAGAGATTTTGCAGGTGAAATAAAGTTACTTGCTGTTAGGCCGGAAAACAATCTTCATGCGGGTGGTTATAAACAGAATTAATGGCTTGTTTGCGCGGAAGTCTTTTTCGCCGCGGGTTTTGCATGATCCTCCGCGGAAGCTGGCCGTTCCAACGTGAAATCCTGAGCTTCATCGTTTTGCACCGCATGCACGAAGGCTTTGTAGTCCGTAACGTGTGCAGCCGGAACTTCTCTCAACAGAAAACGAACTCGACGTGACGCGCTCAGCGTCACATTCCCCGAATCAAGTCCCTCAATTGAGTATTTCGACGCAAAGGTCGCGTAGTCGCGTTCCACGGACGTACCCGTAGGCACATGCGCGGTTGTTCCGGGAGGCAATTGCAGCGTGGCGCGGGTATCGACATCAAGCGGCGTGCCCAGATTGATCGGCGCCGCTGCTGCTCCAGTGACGACGGTGGTGGATGCATCGGGCAAACCTAGTTGCGGAAGTAACGCCGGGATGCGCACCGGCTTTTTGGACCAATCCACAAATTTCGGCGTAACAATCTCGTAATCTACGGAGAATGGCTGGCGTGTATTCGACGGGTCGGATGCATTCGCGTTGGTCACTTGCCCACGAAATCCGTCGGAGATCGAGAGGAGTTGCGCCAGATCTCGCCACTTTTCTTTTGGCGTTTGATGAAATGCCACGCGCAACAACAGTTCATTGTCGCCGCGCAGCGAGTAATGAACCTTGGCGCTGAGCTGTCCGTCCGCCGCCAGAATCGCGTCCACATTTACTTGTTGCGCCGCGGCGAAGGGTAAATCAACAGGTACAGTCAGCCAGGGCGGCAACGAAGAGTTTTCTTTAGTGTCGGGCAAGAGCAAAAAAGCGGGCTTCCCTCGCAAGTTGGCGCCGACCATGCGGAACGGCGCCACTTCCATGCTCGGATCCAGCCAAAATCCGGGACCTTCCTTGCCCGCCCCGGCCCAAACCAGCGCATGACTGAAGAGGGAAGGGCGAGAAAGCAATTTGTCAGCGCCATCCGGTGCACCCGCAAGCGCAACAATCACCGGCATATGTGCCGCTCGGGTGAGCGCCGAGAATAGAACCATTTTGTCTTCGGGCGTGGCGTAACCAGAGGAGAGAATTTCCGCCGGCGCACGTGGCCGGAAGCCATTGGATTCCAGCGGCAGCTCAACAGTGGTAATTTTTTGCGACACGAAATCGTAGATGACCTCGATCTTCTCTTCAGGTTTTTCCGCTGACTTGGTCAAATCGCCGGATTTTGCCAGCACGGCCGGCGCGATATTCTCTGTGGCTTCAAATTTCTCCGCCAGCCGCGCGGAAAGCTGCTTCCAGGAAGTGAATGTTGTGAGAGCCACGTCCGGTTCAGTAGAAAGATCCAGCGAGGTTTTTGCTTTGCCTTCCGGGGAACCCCACCGATACTCCCACCGCCGAATAACGCGCGATTCCGGTCCCTCCCCGGTTTTGCCTTCGTAGCTTGGCGCTGTGGCAGGATTTACTCTTAGTTGCACGGCGCGCGAGGAAGGTAGATCCAGTTCGAACTGTTCCTGCGTAACGATGGCGTCCTTCGCAAAAGTGTGGAACAAATAAAAATCCGGCGCGAGCGGAGCGCGCGCCGTCGTTACCACGCGATATTCCAAGATGTCTGTGGGCTGCAGCCCGAGAATTCGAACCGTTTTGCGTCGAATATCCTGGTATGCGCTGAAGCCCTCAACGATGGGATTGGGTTGCTCGGTCACTGCGCTGGGCAAAATGTCAGCAGTGCCGCCGCTGGCATGAGTGATGCGCGCCAGAGGGATTTCCACGGTTTCGAACGCGCGGTTGTAGTCGAAATTCAGGCGCGCGAATTGCCGCGTCCCTAGTTCCGTATTGATGCGGACTCTCGCGTGCACTTCTTTACGGCTTGCGCCATCGGCCTCAAAGCGAATTCGCGTTTCGAGCAGCTCGATTTGTGCGGGGGTTTGGGCGGCTCCACTCGCAGGCTTCTGGTCGGTGTTCTGACCCGACGCCGCTGGCGTCTTGCTGGACGGGTCCGGCGGCTGTCGCGCGGATAATACCGGAAGAGTGGCCGCTAGAAGAAAAAGGGCCAGTGCGCATCGCAATTTCGTCAAACTGAATGGTCGATTGACTGACACACCTCGCAGTTTAGGTGCTCCCGCGAAAAACGCAAAGAGGAAGGTTGCGCCCCCAGCTCGAAACTCTGGCAACCTCGCCGAATTTCTCCCCAGCCGTAAACCCTTTTACAACCACGTCCGTCTCAAGTGCATAGCACAGGTGCGTGCTATAGACTGAATATCAGGGAGAGAAATGAATGCGCCGTGTCTTCGAGATTCTCGCAGTTCTGTCTGTGCCTCTTACTCTACCCGCGGCGAGTGTTATCTCGAAGGAGACCAAGGAAGAAGCGACTAGAGCCGCGCTGGTGAAAATTGCTGGCGAAGGCCTGGTGGAATCTCACGCCTACGAATACCTGACGCAACTCAGCGACGACGTAGGCGCCCGCGTCACTGGATCGCCCCAGTCTCAAAAGGCTGTTGAATGGAGTCTCAACAAAATGCGCGCCATCGGTCTCGAAAATGTTCATGCCGAGAAATTCCAAATTTGGCGCGGATGGACGCGGGGCACGGCGCAGGCGGAAATAACGGGTCCCATCCACCGGCGGCTCAACGTTGACGCCATGGGCTGGACGGGCTCAACGCCGGCGAGTGGGGCCGAAGGCGAACTAGTTGCCGCCAATGTTTTTAATCTGGATGAAGAGATGAAGGATCCCGCCAAATTCAGCGGGAAAATTATCTTGATGGTTGCGCAGGGTGAGCCAAAAAAAGACCAGGATGGATTGCTGATTTTTACGCAGTTCGGTGATTTCGTGAGGCTGGCCGCCAAAAATGGAGCAGTTGCCATCTTTGGCGGTCAAGGCGGATTCAAAAGCGAGGGCATGAACCTCACCCACACTGGCATTCTTGGGTTTGCAGCGGATTTCGCCATTCCGGTACTCTCTCTAACGACTGAAGATCAGAGCCAGTTGGAGCGTTTTTTGGATAGCGGAAAAAAAGTTCACGCGCGTGTGAATGTTCACAATACTTTCAGTGACGGCCCGGTGGAAACCGCAAATGCCGTGGGCGAAATTCGCGGCCGCGAGCATCCCGAAGAAATTTTGGTTGTCGGTGCGCATCTCGACTCATGGGATTTGTCGGAAGGAGCCACTGATAATGGCATGGGTTCAGTTAGCGTTCTAGGCGCCGCCGAGGCTATTCTGCGATCCGGCCAGCGCCCGCGACGCACCATCCGCTTTGTTCTGTTTAACGGCGAAGAGCAAGGTTTGCTCGGCTCTTATGCCTACGTAAAACAACATCAATCGGAAATGGCCAACCATCTCGGCGACCTGGTGCTCGATGAAGGTCAGGGACCGGTCAAGGAATTTCAGCTCGGTGGCCGCGACGATCTCCTCGGCGACTTTCAGAATTTCGTCGATTCTTTGGCGAACATTCGCAGCATCAAGGTGAACGACAAAGTGGAGTTCGGCACCGACACCGGTCCCTTTATTATGGCGGGTTTGCCGGGGATTAATATGAACCAGGATTCCCCGGAATATAAGTACACGCATCATTCCGCAGCCGATGCCTTGGAAGAAGTAAAACCGGAGGTGTTGGCGCAGGATGCCACGCTGATGGCGATGACTGCGTTTTGGATTGCGGACCGCCCGGAACGGTTTGCCAGACCGTGGCCTACGAACAAGACCGCCGCCATGCTGCGGGCGCAACACCAGTTTGAATTCCTCAGGGCCACAGGTTTATGGCCGTTCGGGGATCAAGGGGCCGACGACACTAAGGAAAAACCGCCGTCGTCTGAGTGACCCGCTTGGATGGCGGACTCTACCTGGTAAGTAACTGACATAAAAGACTCTATCGTTATTTTTGGCGGAATGGGGCATCTGGCCGCCCAATTTCAACTTGATTGCCTTGGTAGGACGACTTTTGCTCGCAAGGGCGGAGCCAAAGTCGAACCTTTGCACTTATTTCCACATGGCAGTTTCGAAGATAATTTGACAGAGCACGTTTTCTTCCTTATACTTCGTTGTTTGTCGGGGTAGTTACTATCCCGATGGGGGCGACCGCAGGTGTCTCGCGGTCGTAGTTGGAAGGAATTCTTCAGTCCCGGAACATTGCACGACGGAATGGGACCGAAGAGCGGCCGGAATGGGACGCCAGTCCCGCAAAGCCGAGTAAGCCTCTCCGAATCGAAGCCAGGAGCGAATACGTCCGCCTCTTGGAGTTGCGCACGGAGTTTCTTGCTGGTATCTCCGGATTCGCAGTAGACCTTTCAGCGTTGGAGTGCGTTCTCGCGCATTTTTGTGTGCGCGCCTTGCGAGAGCCACGGAAAATTGTGCGCGCCATTGAGGGAAATAACTGTGCCGACGTTTTCGCAACTAGTACGTATGGGCCGCGAGCAGGTCCAGGTTAAAACCAAGTCGCCAGCGTTGATGGGTTGCCCAGAAAAGCGCGGCGTTTGCATTCGCGTGTACACGCAGACTCCCAAGAAACCGAACTCCGCGCTGCGCAAAGTTGCGCGTGTGCGTTTGACGAATTCGATTGAAGTAACCACCTACATTCCCGGTGTTGGCCACAATTTGCAGGAGCATTCGATCGTTCTGGTGCGCGGGGGCCGCGTGAAGGATTTGCCAGGGGTGCGTTACCACATCGTGCGCGGCACGTTGGACGCCGCGGGAGTAGAGAATCGCAAGCAGGGCCGCTCCAAATACGGCGCCAAGCGTCCGAAGGCCGGCCAGACCAAGTAAACAATTTTGTAAGAAATTGGCAGCAATTCGAAACAACGTTGGTTGGCAAGTTTTTGAGTTCGCAATTTTCTGAAGGAGCTATACACAGCAATGCCACGCAAAGGACTAGTTACTCGCCGGGCGCAAGCAAGCGACCCGGTTTATGACAGCCAACTGGTGGATAAGTTCATCTGCTCGATGATGTGGGAAGGCAAGAAATCCACGGCGCAGCGAGCATTTTATGGCGCGATGGAGCAAGTCGCCAAGAAAACCAACGACGATGCGTTGAAGATTTTCAATAAGGCCGTCGAGAACGTGAAGCCGCTGCTGGAAGTAAAAACGCGACGTGTAGGCGGCGCCAATTACCAGGTTCCGGTGGAAGTAAATCCTTTCCGCCGGCAATCGTTGGCCATTCGCTGGTTATTGCAGTATTCGCGGGAACGCTCGGGCAAGACCATGATCGACAAGTTGGCTGACGAGTTGATCGACGCTTCGAACGCTCGCGGCGGCGCCATGAAGAAAAAAGAAGACGTGCACCGCATGGCTGAAGCCAACAAGGCTTTCGCGCACTATCGCTGGTAACAGCGGCATGCAATTGAATTGAAGGTTGAATCGTGACGGTTAAAGACGTAGCGCAACAGGAATCGACGAAGCAAGGATCGGCAAAACCGGACTCAGGGAAACAAGTATCTGCAAGGCAGGCTGAACAAGGACACATGGGCAGGGCATTCAAACTCGAAGACACGCGCAACATCGGGATTATGGCGCATATCGACGCCGGAAAAACCACGTCGACGGAGCGCATCCTTTTCTATACAGGTGTGACCTACAAAATCGGTTCGGTGGACGAAGGTACCGCCACCATGGACTGGATGGAGCAGGAGCGCGAGCGCGGCATCACGATTACCAGCGCGGCGACTACCGCGTCGTGGGACCGCAATGGCAAGAAATACCGCGTCAATATTATTGATACGCCGGGGCACGTTGATTTCACCGTGGAAGTCGAGCGTTCACTGCGCGTGCTGGACGGTGCCGTTTGCGTTTTTGATTCCGTTGCTGGAGTGCAACCGCAATCGGAAACGGTGTGGCGTCAGGCCGACAAATACCGCGTGCCGCGCATCTGCTTTGTAAACAAGATGGACCGTATGGGCGCGGATTTCGATCACGTAGTGCGCACCATTCGCGCGCGCCTCGGAGCCCACCCGGTGCCGCTGCAATTTCCTTTGGGGCGCGAAGATAATTTCATCGGCATCATCGATTTTCTGGAACAAAAAGTTATTGTTTGGCTGGAAGAAACGCTGGGCGCCAAGTTCGAAGAATTTCCAGTTGAAAAATTGTGGGACAAAGCGTTCGTGGATTCGCGTCCGGATGTGGCCGCGGCTTTGAAGGGTTCTGCGATCGATAAGGCTTTCTACGACGAGCATCGCAACAAGGTCGTCGAATATGTTGCCGAACACGACGACGAAGTCATCGACAAGTACCTCACCGAAGGCACGCTTTCCATCGAGGAAATGCGCAAGTCCATTCGCAAATCCACGCTGCAGCTCAAAATCGTTCCGGTGCTGGCCGGCTCAGCGTTTAAAAATAAGGGCATTCAGCCGTTGCTGGATGCGGTGGTCGATTTTCTGCCATCGCCGGTGGATGTGCCGCCGCTTGAAGGCACAAATCCGCTTACCGATGAAGTCGAATTGCGCCGCGCTTCCGACGATGCGCCGTTTTCGGCGTTGGCGTTCAAAATTATGTCCGACCCGTTCGTCGGGCATGTGACCTATATCCGCGTTTACTCCGGAGTCTTGAAATCAGGCAGCTACGTTTATAACTCCGGCAAAGGCACGCGCGAACGCATCAGCCGTTTGCTGCAAATGCACGCCAATAAGCGCGAAGAAATCGACACTGTCTACGCCGGCGATATTTGCGCCTGCGTGGGCCTGAAGAGTGTCAATACTGGCGACACGCTTTGCGATGAAAACAGACCCGTAGTTCTTGAGTCCATCGATTTTCCCGCCCCGGTTATTTCCGTTGCCATTGAACCCAAAACCAAAGCCGACCAGGACAAGCTTGGTGTCGCTATGCAGCGGCTCGCGCAGGAAGATCCAACTTTTCGCGTTTCCACCGAGCCGGATACCGGGCAGACGTTAATTTCGGGCATGGGTGAGTTGCATCTGGAAATCATCGTGGACCGCATGCTGCGCGAGTACAACGTGCAGGCCAATGTTGGCCGGCCGCAGGTGGCGTACCGCGAAACGATTCGCAAAAAAGCCACTGCGGAAGGCAAGTACATCAAGCAGACCGGCGGCCGTGGCCAGTACGGCCATTGCAAGATCGAGTTGCATCCGATCCCGAGCTCCAGTCACGAGAACATGAAGGAAATGTCCACCGACGAGCTCGATGCGCTGGCCAAAGAAGTTGTTGGCGGGCCGGCGGGTAAGTGGAAGTTCGACAAAGAACATCGCTTCCTGTTTATCGACAAGATTATTGGTGGGTCGATTCCACGCGAGTTTATCGCTCCCATCGAAGCGGGCATCCGCGAAGCGCTGGACAACGGCATTCTGGCGGGGTTCACCATGGTGGATGTCGCGGTGGTGCTCATCGACGGCAGCTACCACGACGTAGACAGCTCGGAAATGGCCTTTAAAATTGCGGGTTCCATGGCATTCAAGGAAGCTTGCCACAAAGCTTCGCCGGTTTTGCTGGAACCCATCATGAAAGTGGAAGTGGTCGTTCCGGAAGAATATATGGCCGCCGTTTATGGCGACTTAAACGCGCGCCGCTCGGCCATTCAAGGTTCCGAGAATCGTTCCGGCAGCAACGTGATCCGCGCAGAGGTGCCTCTGGCGCAGATGTTTGGTTATGCGACGGATTTGCGCAGCCGTACACAGGGCCGCGCGAATTTCACCATGCACTTTTCGCATTATGCCGAGGCGCCGAATTCGATTGCGCAGGAAATTATCGACAAGAATAAAGGCAAGAGCACTCGCGGGTAACCCGGGATCAAGAATTCAGGATTTGTAGTGGCAGCAAAAACGACTTTGATTTGAGGAGCTGAGGAACAGATGGCGAAGGAGAAATTCGAACGTAATAAGCCGCACGTGAACATTGGGACCATTGGTCACATCGATCACGGCAAAACCACTTTGACGGCGGCCATCACCAAGGTGCTGTCGAAGCACAATCCCAAGG